>CAJDUB010000021.1_pt1 | contig 15898 bp, 8 predicted proteins | sample 7390251 | NCBI WGS metagenome assembly CAJDUB01 (sample SAMEA7055665, study PRJEB34461) | soil metagenome | biome: terrestrial ecosystem; feature: Peninsula; material: soil | place: Antarctica | collected 2016
AAACAGATTCATACAATGTAAGTGCAGTGCCCGATAATACATTTCCAACAGCAAGCTATCCTTCTGATATTCAAATTATAGGGTGTAATAAACCTTTCCCAGAGCCGGATCCATTGGTAGTAACCGATGAGGAGGATAACTGTGTTACCCCTGTTGTTGCATGGGTTAGTGATGCTAACCCAATCATCAATGGTTGCACGGAAACTATTATTAGAACTTATAGTGTAACGGATGGTTCAGGAAACAGCATAAATGTTTATCAGAATATAATTAGGACGGTTGATGAAGTAGCTCCTGTTTTTGCTACTCCTCTTGCCAATGCAACTTATGCATGTATTACAGATGTTCCTGTCTCTGGCTATTTGGGCTGGACAGATAATTGTGGTGGCAGTGGCGAAGTTCAGGGAATTGATGTATCAGACGGAAATACTTGTCCTGAAACCATCACCCGTACCTGGAATGTAAGCGACGCATGTGGCAACGCAGCCGTAACACGTACACAAATAATTACTGTTAAGGATGAGATTGCTCCGGTAATTTCCACCACAGCAGAAAGTGGTGTCATTGGTTGCAACCCGGTAACTATAACTGCTCCTGTCTTTACAGGACTGGACAACTGTGTTGGCGTATTTGATCCGGTTGTGACTACAACAGGTCCAAACCCATTCAAATGTCCGTGTAATATTTACTCGCAGACCTGGACTGCCAACTATACAGATGTATGTGGTAATCCTGCAGAACCGGTAAGCATCACTTATACCTGGACAGTTGATACTATACCACCAAGTATAATTACTTCCAACATAGATGTTACTCTTCAATATGATGATGCAGAAGGACTTGTTGCGGCACTTGCCATGGCTCCAGAAGCTACCGAAAATTGCGGAACTGCAATCATACACCTGATAAGCGATAGGAAAGTAGTTATTCAGGGTGATTCATATATTCGAACCCGAGTTTGGAATTTTACGGATAATTGCGGTAACTCATCGGAAAGTTTCGCTCAGGAGATAACGGTGATTTACCCAAGCTCAACCAGCCTTATCGTTGGCAACACTGTGGTTTATGGATCATCGGCATCATGGAGTTATCGGGCTGCCATGCCAGTGCAACTAACAGTATCGGGAAGCATACAGAGTTTGTCCATTTATCATAATGGAGGTACAGGAAAAGTATTACTTGGTGTATATTCTGATGCAGCAGGAGCACCCTCAAAACTTCTTGGGGTTACCCAAGCCACTGTAATTAACACTGCACAAGGATGGCAGACAGTAAATCTTACGAGCTCTGTACCGGTAACATCGGGACAGACCGTTTGGCTGTCATTTGTATTCCAGAACAATCCGGGCATACGGTACATAGCAGGAACCCCTGGCAGGGCACTGTCTCTGACCGGATGGTATGGAGGAATGCCGGCATCTTTTGGAATGGCAAGCTTTGCTAATTTCAAATACTCATTATATTGTACGTATGCTACTGCTCCAACATTAGCGGTGTCCACAACAAATATTTCACTGGAATCTGCTTCTCTGTCAACCGGGACATTCAACATTACCTCGAATACAACCTGGAGTATAACTGATGATGCAAGTTGGCTTGATGTTTCACAAATTTCAGGTTCAGACAATGGAAATATAACTGTAACAGCTAATTCAGCCAATACGGGAACAGCACCCAGGACAGCAATCATCACAATTACAGGTTCCGGAGTTTCGAGCCAGATTGTAACAGTTACTCAGTCTGCTCCATTTACAGCTCAGACACTTGGCAATACAGTGGTTTATGGATCATCAGCATCATGGGGTTATCGGGCTGCCATGCCAGTACAATTAACAGAATCGGGAAGCATAAAGAGTCTGTCTATTTACCATAATGGAGGTACAGGAAAAGTATTACTTGGTGTATTTTCGGATGTAGCAGGAGTACCCTCCACACTTCTTGGGGTTACTCAAGCTACTGTAATTAACACAGCAGAAGGATGGCAGACAGTAAATCTTACAAGTCCTTTACCAGTAACATCGGGACAGACCGTTTGGTTGTCATTTGTATTCGAGAATAATCCTGGCATACGGTACATAGCGGGAACCCCGGCTAGAGCAATTTCTCCGGCAAGATGGACAGGAGGAATGCCGGCAACTTTTGGAACGGCAACCTTTGCTAATTTCAAATATTCGTTATATTGTACCTATACTAATGCTCCTTCATTAGCGGTGTCCCCAACAAATATTTCGCTGGGATCTCCTTCTTTGTCAACCGGGGCATTCAACATCACCTCGAATACAACGTGGATTATAACTGATGATGCAAGTTGGCTTGATGTCTCGCAAAATTCAGGTTCAGACAATGGAAATATAACTGTAACAGCAAATTCAGCCAATACGGGAACAACACCCAGAAAGGCGAACGTCACAATTGCAGGTTTTGGAGTTTCGAGCCAGGTTGTAACAGTTACTCAATCAGTTCCAATTACAGCCCAAACACTTGGCAACACGGAGACTTATGTATTATCGGCATCGTGGGGTAATCGTGCAGCCATGCCAGTAATCTTCACCGAATCAGGTAACATACAAAGTCTGTCCATATACCATAATGGAGGAACAGGAAAAGTATTACTCGGTGTATTTTCGGATGTTGCAGGAGTACCTTCAATTCTTCTTGGGGTTACGCAAGCTACTGTAATTAACTCAGCAGAAGGATGGCAGACAGTAAATCTTACCAGTCCTGTATCGGTAACAACGGGACAGACCGTATGGTTATCATTTGTATTCCAGACTAACCCGGGTATACGGTACATAGCAGGTACCCCAGGTAGGGCACTGTCTTCGTCAGGATGGTATGGAGGAATGCCGGCAACATTTGGAACGGCAACCTTTGCTAATTTCAAATATTCGTTATATTGCACCTATGTAATCGGAGCAAAAACGAAAGAAAGTGTCATTCCTGCCACTATACCAGATGCCTCACTCAAACTCGCAATAGAGGTATATCCAAATCCTTCAAGCAACTTTGTAAACTTTAAGTTTAATGCTGTGAATACCGATCGCACTACCCTTGAAATCTTCTCAGCCTATGGCCAACGTATCGCCTTGATAATGGATGAGGTGATTGAAGTCGGAGATATTCGAAGCATTACTTTTACTAAAGAGCTTCCCGAGGGTGTTTATTTATACAGATTGCGCAACGGTAATCAGGTTGTAAGTGGAAGGTTTATTAGGACACTAAAGTAATTTTATCAATCTATTTAGTGTTTTTCTAAAGAGGCTGTCCAAAAAGGCAGCCTCTTTAATTTTTTAGATTATCAAAAACCAATCTAATTGCTAATTAATATTGTAGATATACGTAGCAATCGGAATGGGAAGACTAATTTTTCCGTTTATTGTTAACAACCCTCTTTATTTGAATTATCCTTCTTATCTCAAATTGTGAGTAATTCTATTCTGTAGACTAAGGAAAGCTTCATGAATCATAAAAAGATGGCGACATAGACTATGTGGCCTTTTGCAGCAAGCAATTCAGCGGTTTTTTTACCAAATCCCGATGATATACCTGTGATGAATATAACTTTTTGCATGAAGAAAATGAAATCTTCCATATTGCTTCGATGACTAAAGGGCTGACTGCTTTAGCCATTCTGCAGCTTTAATGGAATCAATATCTCCGCCCTGCGCCAGTAATTCGATTTTCTTCATTTGCGGCAAAGGTAAAGGGGATCAATTGATAATTGTCAATAAACCCGATTTACAACTTTTTTATCTAAAATGCTGATTTTATTCACAGGCATGCCTTTAGATCCCAATTTTATAATCTCTGTTTTTGCTCAGGTATGATTCAAATTATTACGGCCCAAGGTAGGAGAAGTGAGGCTTTCGATTCGGGTTTATGCAATCCTATAGCATTTAAAGTTCCTCTTTACTAAAAGTATCTCCCTGACTGATATCACCGGTTTTAAAACCAAGGCTGAACCAATATACGCGTTGCTTGCTGGTTCCGTGTGTGAATGAATCGGGTACAACAAAGCCCTGCGAACGCTTCTGAATACGGTCGTCGCCGACTGCATTGGCAGCCTGGAAGGCTTCCTCAATATCTCCTTCTTCCAGTATGTTTTTCATGCGTTGGGCATGATGTGCCCACACCCCGGCAAGGAAATCGGCCTGCAACTCAAGTTTTACAGTTAGCCGGTTAGATTCTTTTTCGGAAACTTGTCCCTGCTTTTCGTGCACTTTATCGAGTATGCCCATTAATTTCTGGACATGATGTCCTACTTCGTGTGCAATGATATAGGCCTGCGCAAAATCGCCTTGTGCATCGAGCTTTTGTTGTAAATCTTCCAAAAAGCTTAGGTCAATGTATACTTTCTGATCTTCGGGGCAATAGAACGGGCCGGTAGCCGCACCCGAAAAGCCACACGCTGTTTGTATCTGCCCGCTGAAAAGCACTAGTTTAGGTTTTGAATATGAATTGCCCGATGCTCTGAAAAGGCTGTCCCACACATCTTCCGTATCTGCCAGTACCACCGATACAAATTTTGCCAATTCCTCCTCATGAGCCGTTGGCTGGTAATCTGAAGCTTGTTCGGTTCCGGGCTGAATTGCATTTATAACGCTACCGGGATCGCCACCCAACAACCAAACGATAATAACGATAACTATTGTACCTGCACCGCCACCTATGGCTATATTCCGGCCCCCGCCTCCACGGCGGTCTTCAACATTGGTGCTTTGTCTTCTACCTATCCAACGCATAACTTTTCAGTTAGTTTATAAAATGATTTTAATGGAGACCGAAATTAAGAAATTCCGGCAAATAAAGCACCGAACTTGTTGAAACTCTTTGTTTTACCTTTTTAAAGTATCTCAAATTAATATTGAGTCTTCATAAATTATCACAGAGATAGGAATACCGGTTTTTTAAAAAATGTAAAACGGAAAGGCAAAATCTGAAGTAGCTTGCCTTTATACAGGACTTTTAAAATTCCAAATCTATGTCTTGATAATTAAAACCGGAACATCTAATTCAGTTTGAATACAACTCATGTGAGGAAGGTGTAAGGGAAATCTGGAATAAACCGGAAAAGAAATGAATGGATGATATTACTTGTAATTAGGTTGATTATTTTCATTTGCCAATTTTTATTAAAATCCATCATCCGAGAAACTTTAAGCCAGCTATATTGTTTAAACCATACATAAAAACTTTAAACAACAATGGCAGCAACCACTAAAAAGAAAAATCCCGAAACCGGATCCGAAAATAGTAAGGATAAAATTACCAGGGCTTATATCGATCATCTTTTAACAAAGGGGGTACGACCGGCTTCGGTGTATGAATTTACCAGCAAGCTGAAGATACCAGAGCAGGAATTCTACACTTATTTCAACTCATTCCCAGGGCTTGAAAAAAGCATCTGGGCCGGGTTTGTCCAAAGCACACTTGATATTCTTTCGGCTTCGGATGATTATTCTTCGTACCCGCTTAAGGAAAAATTACTTTCTTTCTATTACACTTTTGTTGAAGTTCTTAAAAAGAATCGCAGTTTCATACTTCAAAGTGCCGATAAAGGTCCCGAGATGCTCAGGCAGAATACGCTTTCGAAAGCCCGTGACACATTTAAGGATTATGTTACTCAACTAATGACCGAAGGGACCGAATCAGGCGAAATTGTAAATCGTCCATATATCGTTGAAAAATACCCTGAAGGATTGTGGCTACAGCTTCTTTTTGTGCTCCGGTTCTGGATAAAAGACGACAGCGCAGGCTTCGAGAAAACCGATGCCGCCATCGAAAAGGCGGTAAAAGTATCTTTCGAACTTATGGGTCCTGGTGTTATTGATTCACTGGTAGATATGGCTAAGTTCCTGTACCAGAACAAATAAGCCTAATCTGCTCAATTAAATCTAAACTTACTTTATGATAAAGGAACAAATAAGCATCCCCGTGGGGAAAGTTCAGCGTGCCTCACGTTTTTTAAGCACCGGCGTGAAAGTTGGTGGAAACTACCTGAAACATTATGCCCTGAAATCCATAAATGGCGACACCGGCAAGGACCAGCTTCACACTGACAATGCCCACGATATATACGAGGCGCTCAGCGAGCTGAAAGGCAGTGCCCTGAAAGCAGCGCAAATGATGAGCATGGACAAAAACATGCTTCCCCGGGCCTATTCCGACAAATTTGCTATGGCACAATACAGCGCGCCTCCCTTATCGTATCCACTGGTGGTAAAAACCTTCCGCAATGCTTTCGGGAAAGCACCATCGGAGGTTTTCGACAGTTTCAGCCACAATGCGGCAAATGCGGCTTCCATCGGGCAGGTGCACAAGGCGCTGCTTAATGGCAAACAACTTGCCGTTAAAATCCAATACCCTGGAGTAGCCGACAGTGTTCAGTCCGACCTGAAACTGGTAAAACCTTTTGCTCTAAGGTTGATGAATATTAACGAAAGTGACTTTAAGCTTTATATGTCGGAAGTTGAAGAACGATTGATGGAGGAAACAGACTACCAGCTTGAACTGAAGCGGTCGGTCAGTATTTCGGAGGCATGTATGCAGGAAGGCATAAAAGGACTTTCCTTCCCGGTGTATTATCCGGAACTTTCAGGAAACCGAATCATCACCATGGACTGGATCGAAGGCATGCACCTCAAGGAATTTCTGAAAACTAATCCTACACAGGAAGTGTGTAATCGCATAGGCCAATCCCTTTGGGATTTTTATGATTTCCAGATACACATGCTTCGGATGGTTCATGCCGATCCGCATCCGGGCAACTTCCTGTTCCATAGCGACGGAAGTTTGGGAATCATCGACTTTGGCTGTGTTAAAGAAGTTCCGGATGACTTTTACCGCAATTATTTCAGGCTTCACTCGCCTGGCGCACTGGAAAACTATGACCGCATGGTCGAATTATTTTACCTCAATGAATTTATTACCGACAGCGACACTGAAGCTGACAAAAAACTGTATATCCCGCTTTTCCGCGAAATTATCGGACTTATGGGTAAGCCATTTTTTGCCGGGGAATTCGATTTCGGTGATGATAAGTTCTTCGACAGCATTTATACACTGAGCGAATCATTGTATAATAACAAGGATGTTCGCCAGTCGAAGACTGCCAGAGGCTCGAAGCATCTGCTTTATATCAACCGCACTTATTTCGGATTGTATATGCTGCTACATGAGCTGCGGGCAAAGGTAGTTACCAAAAGCCGCTATCAGCCGGAGGGTTTAGGGAAACCTGGAAGAGATTGAAAAATTCTGGATTAAAGATTAACTCCAAAGCATTTTTCATAATTATACTAAATCTTAATTTCCAACTTTTCTACGTTTGGCATAAGGCGTATTTCTATGAACTATTAAATCATTAAAACTCTCCGGCCTTAAATCTGATCACCTTTTTAACAGGTACAGATCCGTTTTCTTTTGGAGCTGAGGTAGCAAGATCATAAGTGGAGAAGTAAACTGTAACCACGTCATCAAACCAGTCAACAGGGCAGTGGCTACTTAATAAAATATACTTATGGGCTCCACTCAAACATCGATCCTGCCAATTTAGCTCTGATGAAAAGACCATAAGCGTGCATTATGTAAAGTACGCTTCCGGTGGCGGAGTGTGCTTTTTTCCTGGCGCGCAACGGTGTATTTGCCCCTTTTTGCAAATACTATCACAAAAAACGCTATTCTGGAGCCATCTACCACTGCCTGTGTGGGTTGGGCAAATATTTAGAAAACATTATCTGCATATATCAGAAAATAGAATAATGCGGAAAAAGAGGACTTCCAGTTCTTATCTAAAAAAATAATTAATATTTTCAAAATTTAATAGTCTAAATATCAATTATTTATAAATTATGTTTAATAAATAATAAAATACATTAAACAAAATAGAAACATTCTCTGTTAATATACCAACTTTCAAAAATTAACTTCTAAAAAACCCACAAAAATGAAAAAGCAAAACTTAACAAACAAGATTTCCGTGGGGATCATGGGAATCATAATTGCAACTGTAGTCCTCTCAGGTTGTAAAAAGGACAATGAAACTACTCCGCAGCAGTCACAGCAGGCTCAGGAAAAAGATGTCGCAAAAACCCTTGAAACTTTTGACCAGGAGATTTCGTATTTTGATACTGAAGGTGGTTTAAAATCGTCGCAAAGGTACTACAGGTTCGATTTCAGAAGAGTAACTTTCTTTACTCTTGCCAGAGCTTTACAGGTTACCGGATTGACAAAAACAGTTGCCACAGAGCAGCTTACAATTTTTGCACCAAGTGATTATGCATTTGCTAAACTTGGTCTTAATCCATATAACATTGATAAGGTACCGAATCTGAAAGATATATTACTTTATCATGTTGTGAAAGGAAAAGTTTATTCAAATAATCTGAAGCCCGGATTTGTACCAACATTGAAAGGATCAGCTGTTGAAGTATCTTTTGACAAAAAACAGATTTTCATTAACGATGCAGGTGTTGTATTGCCTAATCTCAGAGCCTTTAATGGAGTAATTCACATAATTAATACTGTATTAATGCCTCCAACCAAAAACCTGGTTGAAATTGCTTCGGGGAATCCTGATTTTTCAATCCTGGTTCAGGCTGTGGTTAAAGCGGGACTCGCTGATGTGCTCGCCAATCAGGGCACTTTTACCGTTTTCGCTCCAACTAATGATGCTTTTGTAAGTCTTTTAGGCGAACTTGGTGCTACAAGCCTGGATGATATTGATGCCAAAACATTAAAAAGTGTTCTGTTGTATCATGTTGTTGCCGGCCGGGTTTTTTCAAGTGATCTCAAAACTGGCTCTGTAACAACACTTGGTGGAGCATTCAATGTAAATGTTGCATCACTTACCATAACAGATAGCAAGGGCAGAAAATCGGGACTTGTTGCTGATAAGCTAAATATCCAGGCATCAAACGGAGTTATACATGTAATTAACAAAGTGTTGCTTCCATAATCTTTTTATCAGGCCAAGGGAAATTTTCTTTAAGGTTCTATTTCCTTACTCTAAGTTAAAACAACGCGACCATTTGCTCAGGTCGCGTTTTTTTATTGCTGTTGCGGGGTGAACAGTTACAAAAGAGTAAATTGGATATCTCAAATTTCTTTATTGGATGCACTCCATTTAAATCATATAGTTCGGATTTTCATTCCCTCTATTGATTAATTTGGGTTTAATGGATTTTTTCTACCTGGATGTTTGTAAAGGATGTAAACAATAAATCCTGAAAAAAGGCAGCCGTCCTTAACAAGGGCGGCTGCTATTTAAATCTAATAATATTGCTACTTAGATGGAAGTGAAAGTAGGTTCAAAATAGCATATTAAAATGATAATGTTATTAGTTGTTTGGTTTTATTGATCATCTGAATATAATCAACAGTGCAATACTAATATTATTGAACCACCTGCAATTTGTTATTGAGTGAACGGTATGAATTAATGAGTAAAACAGCATTCACGAAAAGGAACGGTAAACAGAAAAGGAAATCCTGAACCGGAAAGGGAAACGAATTCCGGTTAGGGAATAAAAAAATGAACTCTAAATATCACTTATAGTATCAATAAATGGCAGTATAAGTATAACAATGGTTCCGGGATTATTATGGCTGGGATTACTTTCGGAATAATTGATACTTGTTTCAGTACTATATTTTTTACTCAATAGGTTTAGCCGTTTCTCAATTATTTGCATTCCAAGGTGTTTGTGATGCGAGTTTTTTTCAGTATATTCAATTGATTTTTTTACGCCGATTCCATTGTCCTCAATACTGATTTTCAATGATTTTGGTTTGTAGGTCTCAATGTTGATTTTAATAAAACCATCCTTTTCCAGAGTTGCCAGTCCATGCCAGATAGAATTTTCGGCGATTGGCTGAATAATCATACTTGGTATGTAAACTGAATCTTTTTCAAATCTTTCATCAATTTCAATGCTGTAATCAAACTTATAATCAAGTCGTTTTCTTTCCAGATCCAGGTAGTTCTTTAGCCGGCCTACTTCTTCTTCAAGTAGGATCATAGGCATATTAATGGCATTCAGGTTTTGACGAATCAGCTGTGCAAATTGCGACAGGTAAATTACGGCTTCGCTTCCTTTATTTTTAAGAAGAAAATTTTGGATGGACCCCAGCGAATTAAATATAAAATGTGGATTCATCATCGACTGTAATGCCTTTTGTTCCATAACAATCAACTGATGATTAACCTCCACTTTTTTCAGTTTTTGTGATCTGATACCGAAAACAATAAGAAAGATTAACGCGGATATAATCAGAACAACAAATATCCAAAACGCGGGATGTTCAAACAAAGTTGGTTTTATAGTGATTTCTAATTCAAGAGGTTTACTCCAACTTGAATTTGATTTTTTGACTCGTAGCTTAAATATATATTTTCCTTTGGGTAAGTTCTGATATATCAGATTAATGTTGCTTCCTGAACCTACTGTCCATTTGCTTTCGGATCCTTCAAGCAAATATGAATAAATGACAGAGCCGGAGGAATAGCTGATACAACCAAAGGAAAGTTCTATTTTGTTTTTTCCGGTCAGTTTTAACTCATGATCCGGTAAAGAATAGATGTTATCATTTACCTTAATTGATTGGAGGTAGGGAATTGGTGGAAGCGAAATACTTTTAGCTATTGATGTTTTAGCGATAAGTGTCAACCCGTCATCATTCGCAATATATAATGTGTCTTTTTGGATAAGGATATCATTGATGTTATTGAAACTAATATTCAGAGGCTCAATGTGGACAGGAATTCCGGATATAATGTTTAATGGATTATGACATATAAATATGTCCTTGAGTGTTGCGAGGTAAAGAGTAGAATCGTCATATATAAATTTATTAATCTGCTCGGTTATAGGGATATCAAAAGCTTCAGTTAAATTATAGAACTTGTGATTCTTTAAGATAAAAAGGCTATCGCCGTCGATATTAAACAGTTCATCTGAATCATTCATGATCGCATGATTATGAATAATTGCACCATTAAACCGAGCCAATTCAGGATATGGTTCCAGTTTGTTATTTTTATACAGATAATTTTCTTTTGCATTTATAACAAGCATATTATCCGTATTATAGTAAGCATTGTTGACTCGTTGGCTGATTTTCTGAAAGCCAATGTTTAACGATGGTTTAAAGGAATTGACAAAGAATAGGTTGTTTTGGTCAAACATGGTGGTTACAAATCCCCTGTTGTCATTAATAATTTTCTTTACTAGAACATTGTATTCCATGCGTTTACTATAGCTGATTTTTTTTAATGCAGCATTAAGTGTCAAATCCTCAAACAGGTGAAGTCTGGAGCTTATTGTGCCCAGCATTAAAGTTTGATCTTTAAATAAGTATAAAATGTCAACAGGCTGCACAGCTATTGGTACCGACAGTTTATAAAAAACCGTATTTTTCAATAAATAAACAGCTTTTGAGTTGGCGCACCATATGCCTTCCGGAGATTTACACATCAGATGTATTCCATGATTATTAAAATAAGCAGGATCATAATGATTTTGGTCCAATATATCATGACTAATCATATAAACACCATCAGATTGTGAACTTATCCAAATATTCTGTTCGTGATCCTGTAAAAGCCCGAGGGCATTTTTAATATCGAAATGCTTAACAATTTTATTATCTTTAATACAATAAACACCCTCATTATACGCAGCTATCCAAATGTACCCTTCTGAATCTTCAAGAACAGTTTTAATTTGCAGTGCGTTAAAGGGTAATTGGATTTTCACTTTTTGTAAGTCACCTGTAACTTTTAGTAATTCACATATAAATGCATGATTCTGATAGGTATACGTTTTTACATAATAAGTATTATTACGAGCAGGAAAAACTGCAATACAACGTAGACTGGTGTCGACAATTTTTATGCTTGTTGTATGAAACCTTAGTTGACTGTATACGCCTATGCTACACCAGATAATCCATTCATCTGATGGGCTTTTGCTCAAATAAGAAACATTCCCTTTCTCCACTTTTCTTCCGATTACCGAAAGTGTGGGTTCAATATTCTGGAGGAGAACATCCTTAATTACATTGTTGTTTGTATCCAGAGAAAATATATCCCCCTGCCAGTTGTAGAAATTGATAGTCTGATTAGTTGAATCAGTATAAAAGTCTAAAAGGAAGCCCTTGCCCATCAACGAATTCAGGAAGGGTGCATTTTTACCATTATAAATGATATTATTATAAATATAGTTAACTGAACCATTATACCCAAAAAGCCAAATCCGCCCTTTTCTATCTTCCTTGATCCGAACCACATCATTACTACTCAGTCCGTCTTTCTTCCTGTATGAGGTAAAGTTAAAACCATCAAATCGTGTAACGCCTGCATCCGAAGTGAACCATAAAAATTTATTGCGATCCTGGCAAATCTGGTAGATTGTATTGGTTGGCAATCCATCGATAGCTGTATAATGCCGGATATACGGATTTTGAGCAAAGGTATTTGTGCAAAATCCAAGGATGAAAGCAATGAAGGAAATAGATACTATTCTCAAATTAGTCTATTGAAATTGAATAATGTTTCACTCTTTCACGAAATTCAGGCAGCTTACGCCTCGAAATATCCAGGTGGGTACCATCTTTTAACTCGGCAAAATTTCCCTGGAAACTGGAATAGCCTACCAGAAAATTCAGGTTAATAATTGTTGATTTATGAATTCTGAAAAATTCCGGACTTTCAAGTATCTTTTCGAACTCACCTAAAGTACGTGTAGCCAGTATTTTACGATCTCCTGTAAGATACAGAGTCGTATAATTATCATCAGCCTGTAGATATATCAACTCAGCAACATTCACCAGGCGAAATCCTAATTTATCAGGTATGGTGAGTTTGGTCAGAATGCCGCTTTTTGATTGCAAATGCTCCTGCAGATTATGCAGCGACTGAGAATAAACTTCCTGATATTCCGAATGGCTACGGCAAAGTTCACGATAGTATATTGCCTTTTTAACCGCTTGTTGCAACTCGAAAGGATTAATTGGTTTCATGAGATAATCAACGGCATTAGCTTTGAGTGCACGTAATGCATGTTCCTGGAAAGCTGTTGCAAAGATCACTCCGTAAATATTACTTGGAATTGAACGTAGAAATGCAAATCCATCTTCTTTGGGCATGGATATGTCGAGAAAAATAAAATCCACCATATTGTTTTCAAGCAGAATCCTTCCTTCGCTGGCAGAGCCTGCCAGACCACAGACATGAATTTCAGGGCAGTATTGGCTTAGTAAAATTGATAATGCTTCGCGTATGTTCTTTTCATCATCAATGATAATGGCCGAGTATTCTTTCATGTGATAAAGATATTCTTTCTGTCAGTACATCCATCAAAAAAATTGATAAAATTCTGATCAGAAATTTCAACCCGGCAAAATCGCGCAAGTTGTTAAATCAATAAATAATCCAAAATGCCGATACATACCTTATGAGGGAAAAGCACGAATCCTCAAATTGTTATGCAGAATTGATTATCAACCAAACACCTATTTGACTGAAGAATAATAGCAGATCAGTTGTAAACTACAACTTTGTAAAAAATTGAATAAATGGAATCGGGATAACCTGGTTGTCTTGATTAAACAAGCCTGCAAAACCAAACTGAAAGGTTGAATTCCTGGCGGTTTGCAGTCGAATACCGGGTATAATTAAACTAAAACTATTATCATTATTACCTTTAGGTGCGATAAAGGAATCAAAAACCAGGCTTACTTTTTTACTCACTTTGGTCATGCCTGCCACCGAAAAAAGTGCTCTTCCGTTATTATTTCCTTCATAAAACACAGCTCCATATCCCCCTGTAAAGGAAATATTACTTTTCCTGTCACCAAAAGTAAGGGCGGCATAAGGAACAGCAAGCCCAAAACCAGGTTCAACCCATGAACCGGTACCCAATAATCCACCAAGAGCCATATTAACTTTTGGAGCCAGATTTATCGTGTACTTTATTGAACCAATTATCGGAACACCAAACCAACTCGTCATCACACCCACTCCCACATTTTTACCTATTCCAAATTCAAAGTCAGGCCCCCATAAATTCCATAAAATATAACTATCCCCTTTCTCAATAGGTAAGCCATTAGTGGTAATAAAATATCTTGTTGCAAACACTTCTTCAGGAATATAATTGCCGGTTGCAGATAATTCTTTTTTACTTACCTCCCTGATTTCGCTGATCTGATACTTAGGTATGGACACCTGGCCACGGTCTTTTGTATCAATTAATACTTCCTTGGCATCCTGCGAAATAATAGTCCCTACAAACTGGCCTCCTTCAATGGTTGTGATTAGAAAAATCTTTTGAACCTCTGTTTTCGTTGTATCAGCCTGGGCAAAACTGGTGTTAGCTATAAACACAGTGAATAAAAAGACCAGGAACAAAATGAGTAAATTTACTTTCATGCTATGGCTGTTGTTTGCAAGGTTAGTTAGTCAAAGATAAACATGTTTGGGAAAGAAAATTATTTATTTAAAAATCGAGGTATTGTTTATCAGGATGTATTTCCTCAAAATCCATGAATATTGAGGGGATGCAAAATATTGATAAAGTGAAGAATAAGTAAAACTGAATTCTGGCTGAATTTACCTGCAAACCCTTCAAGGGTTTAGCCCTCAGTTTTATGGCTTAGCCCTCTTGTATTGCAAAGGCCATTCGATGTCGTCACCTAATATTTTTGCAGCGTGCAGGGCAAAATAAGGATCTCTCAATGATGCTCTTGCGATAAGAATCAGATCGGCCTGTCCTTTTACTAAAATATCTTCAGCCTGTTGCGCATCTGTAATCAGACCAACTGCACCGGTTAAGATGCCTGTATCTTTCCTGATCTGTTCTGCAAAAGACACCTGGTAGCCAGGACCAAGCTGAATTTTTTGATACGGCACCAATCCGCCTGATGAACAGTCGATCAGATCAACTCCTTCCTTTTTTAAGATTTCCGAAAGCTGAACTGCTTCAGCAATATTCCAACCGTTTTCGGCCCAGTCAGTGGCTGATATCCGAACAAACAAAGGAAGGCTTTGTGGCCACTCTGTTTGAACGGCTTTTACAATTTCAAGCAACAAACGTATCCTGTTTTCAAAACTGCCGCCATAATTATCCGTGCGGTGATTGCTTAAAGGAGAAAGAAACTGATGAATCAAATACCCGTGAGCCGCATGTATTTCAACTAATTTGTATCCTGCATCAACCGATCTTCGGGTAGCAACTTTAAAATCGTTAATTACTTTTTTTATTCCATCAAGGTCCAATTCTTTTGGAGCATCATCTTCCGGATTAAAAACTAAAGCAGTTGGAGCTACTGTCGTCCAGCCTCCTTCATTTGCTTTAAGCTGTTTGACACCTTTCCATGGAATAGCACAACTTGCTTTTCGTCCTGCATGAGCCAGTTGAATACCGGCTACAGCTCCGTGCTGATGAATAAATGAATTTATACTTTTCAGCTTATCTATCTGTTCATCATTATATAAACCAAGATCTCCGGGAGAAATACGGCCTTCAGGAGAAACCGAAGTTGCTTCCTGAATAACCAGTGATGCACCGCCTACTGCGCGGCTGCCTAAATGTACCATGTGCCAGTCGTTCCCAAATCCATCAACAGCAGTATACTGGCACATGGGCGAAATGGCAATCCGGTTTCTGAAAGTTATATCTTTAATTGTAAGTGGCGAAAAGAGTTTTGACATGATTTTTTCTTGTTTCTGATTGTTTGATGATTGAATAACAGTTGACTGACAGGTTTATTTTGAAGGATTCAGAAATTCATTAACTGTTGAAATGAATAGGTTCGGTTGATCCACGAAAGTCATATGCCCGCTCTTAGGGAAAATTACAAGTTTTGAACCTTTTATCTCCTGGTGCATTTCCTCCGAAAG
>CAJDUB010000061.1_pt1 | contig 15864 bp, 15 predicted proteins | sample 7390251 | NCBI WGS metagenome assembly CAJDUB01 (sample SAMEA7055665, study PRJEB34461) | soil metagenome | biome: terrestrial ecosystem; feature: Peninsula; material: soil | place: Antarctica | collected 2016
CTTCTTTTACTTCAACAGTACCTTTGAATTGTCCGTGAACAGTGTCATACTTAAGCATATAAGCCATGTAATTTGCATCGATCAGATCGTTGATAGCTACAACATCCATATCGTCGCGTAGAATTGATGCGCGGAAAACAAGGCGGCCAATACGGCCAAAACCATTGATACCTACTTTAATTTTTGTCATAATATATTGATTTTTAGAGATTTGTTCCCTTTTTTAAAAGTGATGCAAAATTACTAAAAAATAACTGATTAATTTAAAGCAATAAACAAAAGAATTTAAAAAAACTCAGAGGCCATTGCCTTCAGCGTTTAATGCTTTGCGTTCAAATGCCTGTGGCGTTCATAGCTTCGCGTTCAAGGGTTCAAATGTTCAAATGTTCATTTATTAAATTTTTCAATTGTTATCGACGTTCAACGCTTCGCGTTCAACGTTTTCGGCTTGCAATATCTTAATTGAAGATGGAACCCTTGAACATGCGCACCGTATTGAACCTTTGAACACCGAAGACATTGAACTTTTGAACCTCGAAAGCATTGAACTTTTGAACGCGCGCAACCCTTGAACCTTTGACCACACTTAGCGCATTGAAGCATTGAACACCGAAGGTATCAGAACTTTTTTTTTATACCTTTGCGGCAATGAAAAACATCAGGAATTTTTGCATTATAGCACATATCGACCACGGCAAAAGTACGTTGGCCGACAGATTATTAGAAACCACCGGAACCCTTACCGACCGACAGCTTCAGGACCAGGTACTTGATAACATGGATCTGGAACGTGAGCGGGGTATTACCATAAAGAGTCATGCAATCCGTATGGACTATCTGCACAATGGCATCAAGTATGAATTAAACCTGATTGATACTCCGGGGCACGTTGACTTCTCATACGAAGTATCGCGCGCTATCGCCGCCTGCGAAGGTGCATTACTCATAGTTGATGCCACACAAGGCATACAGGCTCAAACTATTTCCAATTTGTATCTTGCTTTGGAACATGATCTGGAAATTATCCCGGTAATGAATAAAATGGATATGGACTCAGCTATGCCCGAAGAAGTTGAAGACCAGATCATTGAACTGATCGGTTGCAAGCCCGAAGATATTATCCGTGCCAGTGCCCGTACCGGAATGGGGATACAGGAAATTCTGGATGCCATTATCAGTCGGATACCTGCCCCGAAAGGTGATCCGGAAGCTCCTTTGCAGGCTTTGATTTTTGATTCGTTGTTTAACTCTTTCAGAGGCATAATTGCTTATTTCCGTATTTTCAATGGCCAGATCAAAAAAGGCGATTATGTGAAATTTGTAAATACAGGCAAAGAATATAAAGCAGAAGAAATTGGTTTGCTAAAATTGCAGCAAAAGCCAACTGATATGCTGAACTGCGGTGATGTAGGTTACATTATTTCAGGTATAAAGACAGCTAAAGAAATTAAAGTTGGCGACACAATCACACATGTGGACAGACCATGTGCTGCTGCAATCGAAGGATTTGCGAATGTAAAACCTATGGTTTTCGCAGGTATATACCCGATTGATGCCGACGATTATGAAGAACTGCGCATCGCCATTGAAAAACTACAGTTGAACGATGCTTCACTGAGTTTTGAACCGGAATCATCTCTTGCCTTTTGCATATGGAAATTGTGCAGGAGCGTCTCGACCGAGAATTCGATATGGATGTAATTTCTACCATCCCTAACGTAATGTATAAGGTTATTACAACAAAAGGAGAGGAAGTAGAAGTTCATAATCCTTCAGGAATGCCTGATACTACATGGGTTGACGATATCTATGAGCCCTTTATTTCGGCCCAGGTGATCTCAAAATCGGATTACCAGGGTGCTATCATGAAATTATGCCTCGATAAACGCGGAACGCTGAAAAACCAGATTTACCTGACTCAGAACCGTGTTGAACTTAGTTTTGATTTGCCTCTGGGCGAAATCGTCATCGATTTTTACGATAAGTTGAAAAGCATCTCCAAAGGTTATGCTTCGTTCGATTATCATATTTCAGATTATCGCAAAGCTGACCTGGTAAAACTGGACATTTTACTCAATGGCGATCCTGTGGACGCTTTAAGCTCACTTATACACCGCGACAATGCTTATAGTTTTGGGAAGCGAATCTGCGAAAAGCTGAAAGAACTTATTCCCCGACAACAATACGAGGTGGCTATACAGGCTGCAATAGGCGCAAAAATAATTTCGCGTGAAACTATTAAAGCACTTCGTAAGGATGTAATTGCCAAATGTTATGGCGGCGATATATCGCGAAAACGTAAATTACTCGAAAAACAGAAAAAAGGCAAGAAACGTATGCGCCAGATCGGTAATATAGAAGTTCCACAGAGCGCCTTTTTAGCTGTATTGAAGCTTGATTAAACATTATTTCAACACGATTTTCTTCTTTAAAAAGATTAATTTTAGTGAGGAAATTTCCGGACAGCCAGGACTACCCGGAAATTTTCATTTTAACCAATTTGCTTCAGATTAGACAAATAGTCCATCCACAGACAGATACCTTTCGCCTGTATCATAATTAAAGGTAAGAATCCTGGATCCTGCGGGAATCTCTGGTAGCATTTTAGCAACTGCAGCCAGGGATGCTCCAGTTGAAATTCCAACAAAAATACCTTCCAGGCGGGTTATTTTTCGTGCATATTCATAAGCATCTTCTTTACTGACCTGGATCACACCATCAATGAATTCGCTTTTATAAATCTGCGGCACGAAGCCGGCACCAATGCCTTGCAAGGGATGCGGACCGGGAGCACCTCCACTGAGAACAGGCGAAAGTTCAGGCTCTACGGCAAAAACTTTTAGCTTTGGAAACTTCGGTTTCAGCACTTCTGCAACTCCGGTTATATGCCCTCCGGTTCCCACTCCTGTTATAATATAATCCAAACCTTCCGGGAAATCGGCCGCGATTTCGAGTGCTGTAGTTTTTCTATGTATTTCCACATTAGCCTGGTTATTGAATTGCTGTGGAATCCATGAATTTGGAGTTACCTCTGCAAGTTCTTTTGCTTTTTCAATAGCGCCTTTCATCCCCTTTTCCCTGGGAGTTAAAACAAAATCAGCGCCATAAACTGACATTAATTTCCGCCGCTCGGTACTCATCGATTCGGGCATAACCAGTATGATTTTATATCCTTTTACAGCGGCTACCAAGGCCAGGCCAATACCGGTATTACCCGAAGTTGGCTCTATGATGACACTTTCCTTATTTAACATGCCTCTTTTTTCGGCATCTTCAATCATGGCCAAGGCAATCCTGTCCTTTATACTACCGCCAGGATTTGTTCTTTCAAGCTTTATCCATACTTCGTGCGATTGCCCGAATAATTTATTTATCCTTACATGCGGCGTGTTACCGATAGTTTCCAAAATGTTTCCTGCTTTCATAGTATTTACGTTTTTATATATATGGGGATTTTATTTCAATAAGTATTTGAATTTTCATAAATGATAAGCGTGTTTTTTTTGTTTTAAAGAAGTCTGCCTTACAATGTATATATTTTGCATCCTGCGCAAAAGCTAATGCCGACTCAAGAGCCGCAAAAAGAACAAGAATGCTACCTAATGCCAGCACTATAAATAATAAATGCAGAAAAACGGACACCGTTATAACAACTGATAGAAGGAAACCGCCTTAAGAAGCAATTATTTTTCCACCTAAATCAATAAGTTCTTATTTAACATCAATAAAAGGAATAGTTTTAATAACGATAAACATGAACAAGCTCCATTCTTTTTTGTCAAAACCTCTCATAAAGAAATCGAATCAATGTCCTCAGGCTATCTATACAGCTTAATTAACCTGATCAGTTTATTTATCAGCCAGCCATGATAGACAACAAGTATGTAAATAAACTATTTTTGCATGAAATTAACTCCGGAAATCCCAAGAATAGCCGGACTTCTGATATCTCCTATTCTAAATCAAAAACCAGTCTTTATGAACAAAGGCCGGAGCCCACTGTTAATCCACCAGCAGATTAAATTAATATACAATTTAGTGCACAAATGAATCTTTTATCACAATTACCTAAAGAGATTTTCCGGAGTTACATCTGTTCGCATGCCAATCTTCCTGAAGTTGAAAGCACCCAACAATTTGCAGATGAACTCGTTATGTTTCTTTTCCCTTTAAAAGGTAACCGAACCGTATCATTAAAATCTCTTCAAAAAGAAATGCGCCGTCTTCGTTTCCGGCTAAGTGAACTTCTCTTTCCCCTACATGGTGATTCCGAGGTTGAAGTGAACCAGGTTGTTGAATCATTTTTCAATCGCTTACCCGAAGTATACAGGCTTTTAAAGGATGATGCAGAAGAATTCCTGCAAAGCGATCCTGCAACAAAAGGAATCGAAGAAATCATTATGTCGTACCCGGGATTTTATGCCATTTCGGTATATCGTCTTGCACATGAACTGTATTTATTGAAAATCCCGTTACTTCCCAGGATCATGAGTGAATATATTCATGGCAAAACCGGCATCGACATTCATCCGGGAGCTAAAATAGGGAGCAATTTCTTTATCGACCACGGAACCGGAGTTGTAATCGGCGAAACAACCGATATAGGAGATAATGTAAAAATATACCAGGGAGTTACTTTAGGAGCACTTTATGTTGAGCGCGGGCTCCAGAACCAGAAACGCCACCCCAGCATACAGGACAATGTAATTATTTATGCCGGTACAACTATTTTAGGCGGAAAAACGGTAGTTGGACACGATTCGGTTATTGGCGGAAATGTATGGCTTACTTCAAGTGTTGAACCCTTCTCTCTGGTTTATCACCAGTCGCAGATCGTGATCCGCGATAAAAAAGATTTTGTTGAGCCGTTAAACTTCTTTATATAAAACTGTTAATTCATTTTTTAAAACAAATTAAAAATATTTTTGATTCTGTGTAACTTTATAGTGGCGTTAAACGTATTACATTCGAAAACCTACAACCAAAAACCAAAACATGACTGCAGCCGAGTACAATTCATGTGCCGACTTATACTCCGACGGAGTGTATCGCTTTATCCTTAAAAATATTAAGGACAGAGACACAGCGCAGGATATAGTGCAGGAATCATACGTCAGGATGTGGGAAAGAGTGAAGGAAGTATCATACGATAAAGCCCGCGCATACCTTTTTACAACGGCCTATCACACTATGATAGACCATATTCGGAAAAATAAGCGGCTTAGTTCTTTGGCAGACGACTACTCAGAAATACATGATGAATCGGCGGGACATTATAACGACCTGAAAGAGGTAATTAACGAAGCTGTTGCAAAACTACCCGAAATACAAAGATCGGTAATTATGCTCCGCGACTACGAAGGTTACTCTTACGAAGAAATTGGTGACATTTTAAAACTCAGCGAATCACAGGTAAAAGTCTACATATTCAGAGCACGGACTTATTTGAAACAATACATTGGCAGCCTCGACTTAGTACTCTAGTATATACAGCTTACAAAATATCAAACAAAATGAAAATCAACAGGGATAATTACGAAGCATATTTCCTCGACTACCACGAAGGGCAGCTAAGCCCGGAAATGGTTGAGGAAGTACTCATTTTCGTTGATCAGAATCCCGACCTTAAAAATGTGTTTGAAGAGTTTGAAGCTGTAACACTCGTTGCTGACAAGGATATTGTATTCGGGGAAAAATCAGCCTTAAGAAAAAATCATATATTCGCCACATCGCAGGTTAATGAAATGAATTATGAAGAATTCCTGATAGGCGAAACCGAAGGATTATTAAATGCTGAGCAACTTGCATCCATTGAGGAATTTATCAGCATTAATCCACAGTTTGAAAAAGATCGCAAATTATATGCTCTTGCACATCTTTCTGCTGAAAATGAAATTGTATTCGAAGCCAAAGACTCACTTAAACAAAAGGCTATTCCAGTAGGACTGATCAATGAGGAAACGTTTGAAACATACATGGCTCATGAACTCGAAGGCGATCTGAACCCTGATGAGAAAATTCAGCTTGTTGAGTTTATGCAATACAATCCACAACTGGAAAAAGACCGCAAACTCTATAAACAAACAATACTTACCGCTGAAACTGATATTGTGTTTGAGGATAAAGCCAGCCTGAAGAAATCTGTAATTCCAATCCGGCGGATAGTATATTATGCACTTGCAGCTGCTGCCTCACTTGCACTTATTTTTAGTGTTTATTTCTTATTCGATCGCAATAATATCAACCCTGGAATAGCTGAACAAGGTAAAGTTGAAAACACTGTAAACTCAGTTATTAATGAACCGGCAACTGAAATACCACCCAAACAGATTGCTTCAAATATTGATAATCCGGTTCAGCTATCGCCAAATCCTACAGCAGGTATCAGTAAAAAAGGGATTATTAAGGAAGTAAATTCTCCGAACACAAATAATGTGGTTTCAACAGATCAAAGCAAGAAAAATATAGCTTTGGCTGAGCGCCAGAATGTTGAATCTGTACAAATAAGGCCAGCCAATAAAATTACTACCCGTTCCTATGTAGATCCTCAGTTTACATTTATCCGCAGCAGCCAGATGTATATAAACAAAAACAGGGAATTATATTACAATATTAAACTGGCTGAAGGAATTCAATATGCCGAACTAAATTCAAAAGATAAACAACCGGCTAAAACTATTTTAAATGCTATCACTTCAAAAGTCAAAGATTTGTTGGCATCGAACCGTGAAGCGGCTCCGCCTAAAGAAGAAAAGAAAAATCTCTCGCTGTGGACACTTGCCGAACTCGGAATTCATACTATCAATTCACTTACTTCCAGCGAAATGCAACTGAAATTACAGAAAGATGAAAAGGGTAATGTAGTTGCCTATGACTTTGAAAGCGGTCTTTTTGATTTTGAAAAAGAAGTAAAAAAGTAAAATAACAGTTATAGTTTTTATCAGATCCGGGCCAATCCCGGATTTTTTTTGGTTTATTACGTCAATCATCAGGATTTATAAATTATATCAGGCAAGTGATCTTAAAAATCAGATATCACTAAAATTATGATATTTATTTGGCCTAAAAAAGATAGATTTATAAATATCTGTATTTTTTTCTACCTGCTGTAACATTTTACCAGCAATTTCCGTCTAGTAACCAGAATAAACAAAAATATATACAAACAGCATAATTTCAATCTTATGAAAACTCTAAAACTGACACTCGCAGGAATGATGCTCCTCACACTTACCACAACCAGTGTTAAAGCTCAAACAAAAGGAAATGGCAACGTAACAACGCAGGAACGCCAGGTTTCCGATTTTAATGCTATTGATGTTGGCTGTGCCATTCATCTGTTTATTTCGCAAGGTGATAAACAATCGGTAAAAGTTGAAACCGATGAAAACCTTCAGAATAAGATCGTTACCAAAGTTAATAATGGAACTCTAAAGCTGAGTTGCGATAATATAAAAGATGCAACAAAAATGGATATATATGTAACAGCCGTTTATCTTTCAAAAATTGATGCAAGCGGAGCTTCGAAAGTTACAGGTAATACTCCACTGAAAAGTGAAGATTTCGGGCTTTATATTTCCGGAGCAGCCAAAGCTAACCTCGATATTGAAACTGTAACATTTAACAACGAAACCAGCGGAGCTGCAAATGCTACACTATCCCTTAAAACCAACACTGCCAATACTGAAATTAGTGGAGCAGGTAATATGAAACTTAAAGGATCCGCCGAAAAGCATAATACTGAAGTATCGGGTGCCGGAAACCTGAAAGCAATTGAATTTGTTACAAACAATACTGATGCCGATATTTCGGGTGCCGGCAATGCTTCAGTAATGGCACGCCATCAGCTTAAAGCTGATCTTTCAGGTGCCGGCAATCTATCCTATTTTGAAAAAGATGATATTAAGAAAATCTCAAAACAAGGTGAATACCAGTTCACATTTGATGGTATGGATAATGTTAGAAGTCTTATAATTGAAGAGGATACAGATAATGATTCAGATAATGATGCTTCAGTTAATGCTAATCCCGGAGGCAAATGGAATGTGTATGATAATGACGATTCTGTAACCGTTATTATAAATGATAAAAAAATTGTTGTTGTAACTGATGATTCAGTGAGAGTAAGCATAGGACAGCGTGATCTGATAGTAACTGATGATGGCGTAAGATTTGAAAAACACAACAAAAGGCCTAAATTTAACGGGCATTGGGCAGGTTTTGAGTTAGGTGTTAACGGTTTGTTGAATAAAGACATGGTAATTGACTATCCGACCAACTATCCATTCATGGATTTGAATTACGCAAAATCAATCGCTGTTAATATCAACTTCTTCGAGCAAAACATTAGCCTCATAGGGCAACAGTTAGGACTTGTTACCGGTATGGGATTGAGTTGGAATAACTATCGTTTTTCTGATAATAATGTTGTTCTTACTCACAATGGAGAATTCAATGGAGGTTATGAAACGGTTACCACCCGAAGTTATGAAAAGAGCAAACTTGTGGTCACTTATCTGAGAGTTCCTTTAATGCTTGAATACCAAACCAACAGCAAAATGAAAGCCAACAGCTTCCATTTGTCAGGAGGAGTTGTAGGAGGTGTAAGAATTGGATCACACTCCAAAATAAAATACGACGGCAATAAATCGAAAGATAGAAATGATTTCTATATTAATCCTTTCAAAGTTGATGCAATTGCACAAATAGGTTGGGGAGTAATAAACCTGTATGGCACATATTCACTTACTGAAATGTTCCGTAATAATAAAGGCCCGGTAGCTTATCCTTTTGAGATTGGTATTACACTTGCTTCCTTCTAAATTTTATATTTCAAAAAAAGGATAAAAACGTATTGTTTCATAAAACTAAACTTAAAGTTAATTTTGGTTAGTTGACTAACTGCCCCTTATCAGGGCAGTTTTTTTTTTACGATCAAAGCAGTAACTTTGTCCCCATTGCAGGCAATTAAATTCAGGAAAATAAAACATTTTTAAACTTGGAAATTGGGAAAATATCTTATAAAATCAGTGCGGCTTAAGCCTCCTTCATCCTGATCAAGGAACGTATCCGGAATCTGGCAATACCAGATATTTCGGTTTTATAACCCATTTCATAAAAACAATCATTAAAACATTTTCCTATGTCGGGACATAATAAATGGTCGACCATAAAACGCAAAAAAGGCGCATTGGACGCTAAGAGATCGAAAATATTCTCCAAAATAAACAAAGAAATTACAGTGGCTGTAAAGGAAAGCGGCCCCGATCCGGATTCGAATCCAAGGCTCAGGCTGGCAATTGCCAATGCCAAAGGTGCTAGCATGCCAAAGGATAACATTCAGCGAGCTATCAGCAAAGGATCGGATAAAGACGGAGCTTCATTTATTGAATGTACGTTCGAAGGCTATGCAAATGGCGGCGTTGCCATTTTCCTCGAAGCGACAACAGATAACCAGCAACGTACTATTTCCAATGTCAGGATGTACTTTAATAAATATAGCGGCAATTTGGGAACCAATGGTTCGTTAAGTTTTATTTTCGATCGCAAAGGTATTTTCATCATTCCGCAAGGCACACTCAATGCTGATGATTTCGAGATGGAAATGATTGAAGCCGGTGCCGAAGATATGCAGCTCGAAGAAAGCTATTTCACCGTAACCACAGCTATGGAAAACTTCGGCGCAATGATGAAAAAACTGGAAGAACTAAATATAGAACCTGAAAGCGCTCAGCTTCAACGCATTTCAAAAGATACCACCTCGCTCGACCTCGAAAGTGCCAAGAAAGTGATGCGCCTGATCGAATTATTTGAAGAAGACGATGATATACAGGCTGTGTATCACAACCTGGAAATGACGGATGAATTGATGGAATCGTTATAAAACAAAATACCGTAAAAGGAATAAACCCGGAGGCTGAAGAAAGCTTTCGGGTTTTTTTATTGAATGAATTTGAAAAGTATAATTAGATTGCATGTGTCAGATATTGCTAAATGCTAAAAAAAACCTGACTAATAATTATTAAATTTCGGTTCCTATTAAAAAAATAAAACCAGAAAGGTTACATATCTATAAAATAAAAATTTAATACCTTTAACTGATATTATTAATAGCAAACGGCATCGAAATATATGACATACAACTCAGAACCTCCTTAGCAATTACATTATTTCCGGCGGATCGGATTCCTCAGTCGATAAATCCGGAGCCCGCATCAGAAAATGGCATTTCCCAACACTGATTAAACTATCTGAAATATACGGAGAAAGCTGAAAATCCAACAAAGAGTAAGCAAATCTTAGACTCACTAAATATGAAAACCTCAAAGGCTTTAATTACTTTACTGATAATTAATTTGTTATACACAGGAATAGCATTTTCTCAAGGATCCGCTATACTGGCTGACCCCGGAAATATGACGACTTACCGTAAAAACAATGGTCAGACATACTCTGTTAAGGTTACCGGAACTGATCAAGGCTCGGTTTGGGGAGGTTCAAATGGCATTTATACCGATGATTCGCGATTGGGAAAGGCAGCAGTTCATGCAGGCCTGTTAAGCATCGGCGAAACAGGAGTAGTAAAAGTGACCATTCTTGAAGGACAGTCAAGCGGACAGTCAAGCTATAAAGGTAGCACCAATTATGGGATTTCAACAACAAATTACGGAGCATATTCGGGGAGTTATAAGTTTGCGGGCAGTGCAACAAATAAAACCAGCACAGTAATTGCTACCGGCGACATTATCACTGATCCCGGAAATATGACAAACTACCGTAAAAACAATGGTCAGACATACTCAGTAAAGGTTACCGGAACTGATCAAGGCTCGGCATGGGGAGGCTCAAATGGCATTTATACTGATGATTCGCGATTGGGAAAGGCAGCAGTTCATGCAGGCCTGTTAAGCATCGGCGAAACAGGAGTAGTAAAAGTGACCATTCTTGAAGGACAGTCAAGCAGGACAGTCAAGCTATAAAGGTAGCGCCAATAATGGGATTTCAACAACAAATTACGGAGCATATTCGGGGAGTTATAAGTTCGAAGAAAGATCAGGCGGAACATGGTCAAAAGTTGATATAAGCACTGATCCAGGAAATTTAGTTAGTCTTCGTAATAACAATGGCCGGGTTTATACCATCAGAGTAACCGGAATTAACCAGGGTTCGGTCTGGGGTGGTGCCGATGGGATATATACTGACGATTCGCGACTGGGAAAAGCTGCAGTACATGCAGGCTTACTCAAAGTTGGCCAGGAGGGTATTGTTAAAGTTTATATTTTACCGGGTCAGCAAAAATATACCGGTAACACTCAAAACGGCATTTCTTCTATCAGCTATGGATCATATTCAGGAAGTTTCAGGTTTGAATAGCAAATCTGATATTCTAACATCAACTCCGTTCGTGCGTATTTTTCATATAGTACCATACGAACGGAGTTTGTATTTTGTATAATACTGTGCATCATGAGATTAATTCTGAAATTTATGCACTCTTTTATTGAATTGAATTGCTATTACAATCCTTCAATATCTATCTATCTTATTTTCATTTAGTTAAAAATTATTTTCATCTAAATTAAACTTTTAGTTGTATAACTATGTTTTTAGTTGTATATTTGTATCATAATTTTAAAATCATGAAGAAACTAACCAAAGCCGAGGAACAGATCATGCAGGTGCTGTGGGAACTGGAGAAAGGATTTGTAAACGATATTGTAAGCCAGTTATCCGATCCGAAACCTGCTTATAATACGGTTTCCACAATTGTCCGCATACTGGAGCAGAAAGGATTTATCGCTCACAAAACCTACGGACGCACCCATGAGTATTACCCACTGATAAATAAGGAGGAATACTCCCGCGAATACCTCGACAATTTCACGCAGAATTATTTCAGTAATTCGTACAAAGCACTGGCTTCATTTTTTGCTCAAAGCGAAACCCTGAGCATCAAAGAACTTGAGGAAATAAAATTAATGGTCGAAGAACAAATCACTAACCAAAAAAAGGCTGAACAATGAACGCACTTTTCACCTATATCGTTGCAGCGATTGTATCGTTGGGAGTTTTCTACACGGCTTATATAGTTTTTCTACGTAAAGAGCCACTTTTCCGGTTTAACCGGATTTACCTGCTTTCTGCATTGCTCCTCTCCTATCTTATTCCTGTTATCACCTTGGTGCCCGATTCATTTTTATTTTTAAAAGCCAATACTCCCGGCACAGGCATTATGCAATCATTCACCTTATCACCGGTAGTGATTACTGCTACTACAGGTAAAATTCCATCACTTCCCGAAATAATTGGATACATATATATTCTGGGAGTTTTATTTTTTGTTGTTCGATTATTAATCAGGCTTTTTAGTATTTATAAACTTGGCAAAAACGGGTTCAGGTCCGATAATAATGATAATTCCATTCTATGGAGCAAGCAGGATATTTCTCCTTTTTCATTCTTCCGTACCATGTATTTACCTGTTGCCCTGAAAGATAATATTCACATAAATGAAGTTATCAGGCACGAACAAGTCCATATCAATTCATTGCACAGCTTTGATATCGTATTTACACAAATAATGCAAATCATTTGCTGGTTCAATCCATTTATCCCATTGATTGAAAAGTCATTGCGTGAAATTCATGAATTTGAGGCAGACAAAGCTGTAATCCATGCCGGAACCGATCCGGTAACCTATACCAAAATTTTATTCTCACAGGACAAAACCGCCCTGGCAATAGTGCTGGGAAATAATTTCAATTATTCACTAATAAAAAGGAGGTTAACCATGTTTTACAAAAAAAATACACGATTTGCCAGGCTGAAGTCTGTTGTTGTATTGCCATTAGCTATTTGCATAGTAATGTTTTATGCAATAGGTTGCCAGAAATCAGCAAATAAATCTTCCGAAACAACAGTTGCCACAGAAGTTCCGACACAAGCTGTTCCTGCAGTTCAACCGGATAGCTCAGTTCCACCGCCACCACCTCCACCTCCGCCGCCTCCACCAGCAGATAAGTCTAATTCAAATGATCCGATTTTTACATCAGTTGAAACTTATCCGGAATTTCCGGGAGGAGAAGAAGCACGTTATAAATATTTAAATGATAAAGTAAAATACCCTGAGGCAGCTAAGAAAAAAGGGTTAGAAGGGAAAGTTTATATTTCATTTGTTATTGAAAAAGACGGATCTGTAAGTACTTCTGTGATACTAAAAGCAATCGGTGAAGGCTTTGATCAGGAAGCAATGAGGGTAGTGAGTGAAATGCCAAAATGGAAACCCGGAATGCAAAATGGAAAACCTGTTAGAGTTCAATTAAACATGCCTATCTATTTTAAACTCAACTGATAGAATTACAATGTACGAATTCAAGCGCATCTCCCTTTTGTTTCTCCTATTGGGAATTTCTTCGACTATCTTCCCTCAGATATGTTTGCATAAAAAGAATCATTTCGATACTGATGGTAAAAAACATGGCTATTGGGTAGAAGTTTCAAAATTAAATCCAGATAAAAAAATTTTCAAAGGCTGGTATAACCACGGTAAAGAAACAAAAAGGTGTGTGTATTACAACTTCGGAGATAAACTTATAAAAATCAGGTATCTGAACGATAGCTTAATGCGTATCCGGCGTTACGATTCGCTGGGAAACCTCGAATACAAAGGATCGGCACTGTGGTTAACTAATACTACTGAAATGCACTATTGCTGGGATGGAGTGTTTACTTTTTATGCTCCGCATCGGCACATGATTAAAAAAGTTACTTACATTCGTGGAGTTGAGCAGGATTTGGAATAACTCCATACATGTTGAAGCAGAATAACAGGATAACACAAAACTTAAATAGTGTCACTTAGAAAACGAGTAAAATTTGAGCATTGCCCAAGTGACCCCTTAGTCCCCGTATGGGTAAGTCCTCGCAAATAGAAGATTGAGCTTTGCATAACAAACTAAAATTAATGAAAATGAGCATTTTTACTTAAAATGATGAGTTTTCGTATTGACACTAAATAGGAACCATTTAAATGCAGACAATGCTTTTCGGAAATTGAACTGATGTGACACTTTTATGGGATTTGATAGTTAAAAAACAAAAGGCAGCCGAAAGCTGCCTTTTGTCATTTAACTATCAATCAAAATTTTAAGCAGTTACAATTTCAAATGTATCTTCGGCTATAACCAGTTCTTCGTTTGTAGGAACTATCATTACAGTAACTTTTGAACCTGGTTTGCTGATAACAGCTTCTTTTCCCCGGAGTTTGATGTTCTTCTGAATATCAAATTCCAAACCCATAAATTCAAGTCCCTCACACGCTTCCTGGCGTGTTTCCCATCCGTTTTCGCCAACGCCACCTGTAAATATCACCACATCAACACCACCCATTGCGGCGGCATACGAACCAAGGTATTTTTTAATCCGGTAATGATAGATATCGAGCGAAACCTTGGCCCTGTGATTACCTTCGACAGCTGCGGTCTCAATATCTCGCATATCGCTCGAAACGCCTGATAATCCAAGCATTCCGCTATGTTTATTAATCAATGTACTGGTATAAGGAATACTGATTTCTTCTTTATCAGCAATATATAAAAGTGCACCGGCATCCAGATCACCACAACGGGTTCCCATAACCAGGCCTTCAACCGGCGTCATTCCCATCGAAGTATCCACCGACTTTCCATATTTAATGGCACACATTGAAGCACCATTTCCAAGATGACAGCTAACAATTTTGAGGTCTTCAATTTTTTTACCCAGAATTTTTGCAGCACGTTGGGAAACAAAGCGATGGCTCGATCCATGAAATCCATAACGCCGGACCTTATATTTCTCGTATAACGAATATGGAATACCATAGAGGTATGCTTGTTCCGACATGGTTTGATGAAACGCAGTATCAAATACTCCGACCTGTGGAACATCAGGCAGAAGTTTTGTGATGGCATAAATACCTTCGAGATTCGGTGGATTATGCAACGGGGCCAGGTCAATGCATTCAACCAACGCATCAACTACCTCCCTTGTAATTGCTACACTACCATTGAACTTTTCACCGGCATGAACTACCCTATGCCCTACGGCGCCAATTTCGTTCAGATCTTTAACACAACCGTACTCATTATGTGTTAGTATTCCAAGCACAAACTCAATACCTGCCTGGTGATCAAGGATTTCGCCTTCAAGTTTAAGCACATCTCCGTTGGCCATATTATGCTTAATGGATGCACCTTTGAGCCCGATTTTATCAACAAGGCCTTTTGCAACTACTTCGGCCGAAGGCATATCGAAGAGCTGATATTTTATGGATGAACTTCCGCAGTTCAGAACTATAATCTTCATTGGATAAACTTTTTATAGAATTGAATTATTACCTAAACTCAGGGCAAGTAATGGTACTTTCGATAATTTTACCGTTTGCATCATATTTATAGAATCCTTGTCCGGATGCCCTTCCAAGGTAACTGGCACGAACCAGGCGTTTTAGAACAGGTGAAGTTTTATAGCCATGTTCTCCGAATTCATTATACAGATTATCCATCCATTTTTGTAACTTATCCAACCCGATTTTGTCTGCCCGTTCAAAAGGGCCAAACTGATGGCCCATGCTGGTTCTCATCAACTCATCAATATCCTGAGTCGAAGCAATTCCTTCCATCAGCATTTCACATGCCTGGTTAATGATCACACACATCATCCGGGTTGTAATATTACCCGGTGATTCCATAAGCGTGATCGGCTTCTTTTCAAGCATGCGGACAAAACGGCTTACAAGGTCAAATGCTTCTTCCGAAGTACGCGAACTGCGCACAACCTCCAGTACTTTTACATCGTCAGTCGGAGACATAAAATGAAGTCCAA
>CAJDUB010000161.1_pt1 | contig 15831 bp, 16 predicted proteins | sample 7390251 | NCBI WGS metagenome assembly CAJDUB01 (sample SAMEA7055665, study PRJEB34461) | soil metagenome | biome: terrestrial ecosystem; feature: Peninsula; material: soil | place: Antarctica | collected 2016
CCCTAAAACGGTTCCTGTTAGCCAGGAAATAGCTGATAATTCCGATTCACAAACTATCGACCAGCCTGTAGCTTCAACTCCTGTAAAATCAACTATTACAACGGTTAGTCCCAAATATCATGTTGTTAAAAGAGGGGAAAGTCTTGGTAAACTTTCAACAAAATACAGAGTGTCTACTAAAGAACTGATGGCATGGAATAATATTAAAAGCTCAACGATACAAGTGGGTCAGAAAATCAGGGTAAACGCCCCGGATAGGACAGTAACTAGCGAAAGTATTGCTGACAACAAAGAAAAGGATACTAAAAAGACGGTTGCTCAAACAAATCCGGCTCCAGCCAACGCGAAATACCATGTTGTAAAAAAAGGCGAAAATCTTACAAAAATAGCTATAACATATGGGGTTAGTTCTGATGATCTGGCTGCCTGGAATACATTGGAGTCCAACAACCTGCTTGTAGGCCAAAAACTAAGGATTAACCAGCCTGACAGTGGCAATAACTCAAAAACAACTGCACAGGTACAACCTGCAAAAAAATCTACAAAAGCTGATACAGACTTAAAACTTATTTATTATACAGTGAAGTCAGGCGATACATTATGGAGTATTGCTCAGCATTATGATGGTATTACTATCGATCAGCTTAAGGAATGGAATAAATTATCCGGGAAAGCAGGTTTAAAAATTGGACAAAAGATTAAGGTGATCCTGCCTGCAGGCTAAAATTTATCGTTTGTCTCCTGTATGATATACGATTGCGACGGATCTGCTCTATGTATTAAGTTCTCTACTGGTTTATCGGATTTAATCCTTATTTATCGTTCTTCCTGCCAATACTCAACGTATTAGTACTCTTTTTCTATTATTTCTCACCCGATTAAACATTTTATCGTGATATGGTTTAAGAAATCGGTTTATTTATTACTTGTCACACTTTTACTGGCATCATGCAGAGAAAGTAAAAGTAAAGGTCCGAATTCTACCGGGCGTAGTTCCGAGATAATAGTTGTTTGCAGCAAACCATTATGGAACGGTGCAATCGGCGATACTATACGCGCATCGCTGAAGCAAGATATGCCAGGTTTGCCTGAAGCAGAGCCAGAGTATACCCTGATAAACGTATCAGAAAAAGATTTCAGTACTTTTCTACAAACACACCGAAATGTGCTTGTAGTTGATATTAATCCGGCCAATAAAAAAAGCAACGTCGAAACACTCCGTAACGTATGGTCGCATCCACAGCGGGTTGTTAAAATGAAGGCCGGTTCCGATACAGCTTTTTTTAATTTGTTCGCTAAATATAGCGAAACAATCAAAGAGTTATTCGATCAGAATGAACGGGTACGGTTCCGTGAGCTTAATTCATTAAACCGGAATTATGCTGTCGAAAAGATTTTAGCTGAAGAGTTTGGCATCAAAATGATTATCTCAAAGGACTTTTACCTGGCTAAAAAGACATCGGATTTTGTTTGGTTGCGTTCGGAGGCAACAACCATGAGCCTTGGTTTGATGATTTATAGCTACCCATACAAAGATACAGCCCAGATGAATCCTGCCGCTATACTGGCTACCCGCGACCGGTATGCCAAACTTTATATCCCGGGCCCGTTAGAGGGCACGTATATGATTACGGAAAGCGAATTTTATACTCCCGTTTCACAAAAGATACTTTTTAAAAACCTTTTTGCAATCGAAACGCGTGGTTTATGGAAAACACACGGTGACTTTATGGGCGGGCCTTTTGTGAACTTTAGCATTGTTGATGCCCCTCGTAAAAGGATTGTTGTGTTCGACGGATATGTGTATTACCCCAATAAGTCAAAGCGCAGTTATGTGCGGCAGATTGAATCTATCATCTGGGGAGCTGAGTTTGAGGAGCCGGAAATGACACAAAAGACGAATGCAAAACAATAAAGTGGGAAAAGACATTTCAGGATGAAAAAGGTATTTTATTTCCTGATCCCCAGGTGCTGAATTAAGCAAATATCATTTCGTGTTCAATTTTCCTGTTATCGTAACAGATTAAAGGAATCTATATGGACTCTTTGTTTTTGCGAACAAGGTTCTGTCCGCATTTATTAAAAATGTTGTGATACAGACATTTATTCTCTGCATAGCAGGAAATAATCACCATAAGCATAAAATATTTTTCATCTTTTGTCAAACCCATATTTTTTTGTTATAAATTTGACCACATGGTTAAATCATACGGTTAAACCCAAAAATTAAATCACAAAAACATGACTATTGCCGGTGATAATACGGAACATCAAATACTGAATGCCGCCCGCGAAGTTTTTATTACCAAAGGTTTCGAAGGCGCCCGTATGCAGGAAATTGCCGATCATGCCGGAATAAACAAAGCATTGTTGCATTATTATTTTCGCAGCAAGGAAAATCTTTTTGAAGCTGTGTTCAGCGAAGTAGCTTCCAATTTGTTTCCGGCTATGAAACAAATGCTTGAAGCAGAGCTTGAGTTAAAAGAAAAGATCACCCGGTTTATACAGGCTTACCTGAAGGCTTTGGCCGAAAATCCTTTTATCCCCGCCTTTATTATCAATACCCTTAATACCAATCCCGGCCGTTTACTGACATACTTTAAAAAATCAGAACTTAATCCGAAATTGCTTCAAAAACAAATAGATGAGGAAGCCGCCCGCGGAAATGTCAGCGCGATTAAAGCTGAAAATTTACTGGTTAACATAATTGCCATGTGTATTTTCCCTTTTGTTGCCAGGCAAATAGTGCAAAGTATATTTGACATGAACAACGAAGAATACCAGGAATATCTGGAATCACGGCCAGACGAAATTATCGATTTTGTACTAAAATCAATTGCAGTATGATGTACAGAACAATTTTACTTTTATTTGTTGTTATGCTGGCTACAGGTGCAAACGCTCAGCAACAAACAATTTCGCTTGATTCGTGTCTGGCGGCAGCCATGAAAATCCATCCCCTCACAGGGCAAAACCAAATGTATACCGAATCTAGCAATCTGCAGCAAAGGAATATTGATAATGCGAAACTCCCGCAACTAAACCTGAACGGGCAGGGGACTTACCAGAATGAAGTAATTCAACTCTTTTTCAATATTCCGGGTGCACCTGCACCTGTAATTCCCAAAGCACAATACAAAGTAATGTTGGATGCTAACCAGTTGATTTACGGACTATTAATGCCCAGGAAATAATTGAAGATTACAACCGACAGATTAACCGACTGAATAATGATGCCGAATTATACAAGATACGCGAACGTATTAATCAGCTGTATTTTAGCATATTGCTTGCTGATCTGAATATCAGTGTAATTCAAAATACGGTTTTGGATCTGGAGTCGCGTCTCACGAAAGTGAATGCCTCAGTAAAAGAAGGAGTAATGCTTCCATCGGCTGCTGATGTTCTGAAATCAGAAATACTAAAAGCCGGTCAGCGTTTGCTTGAAGTAAAAACTCAGAAGACTGTGCTTTTTAATACCATGCAGGTACTTACCGGATTGACTTTAACGAAAAATACTGCTTTTATTGAGCCGATCTTAAATGTCGATCTATCTGTTTACACGAATCTGAGACCTGAGTATGGCGTTTTCGGACTTATGCAGCAGAAGCTGGAAGCTACGAAGAAACTTTCAGATTCGAAGGATTTGCCGAAAGTATATGGCTTTGGAACAGCAGGATATGGAAATCCGGGGTATAATTTTTTCAAAGAAGGATCAGACTTTCTTTTTACTGTGGGTGCAAAGCTTACCTGGAATTTCTGGAACTGGAATCAAACCAGTCGTGAAAAACAGATCCTCGATCTGAACAGCGATATTATTGAAAACCAGAAAAACGCTTATGACCTGGCCAACAAAGCCCAGGTACAGCAATACCTTTCCGATGTTCAGAAATCGGATGAGCTGATCCGAAGCGATGAAGAGATCATTAAATTGCGAAAATCGATCACGCTTTCAGCTGCATCGCAACTGGAAAACGGAACAGTTACGGCAACTGATTATGTTACTGAACAACTAGCTGAAGAACAGGCTTTGCTTAATTGTAATCTACATAAAATGCAGCTGCTTCAGGCGAAATCACTGTATAAAGCCGCAACAGGTGGGCTGTAAAAATACGGTTAACGGATAAAGTTCCCTTCGGCTGCGCTCAAGGTGATAAATAGAAAACAGGATTGAAATTAAATATCTGAAAGTTATGGGAAAGTCAGTTGTCACAATAGTCCGCAATTTATCGTTAATTATTGTTTTAGTATGGATTTCATCCTGCAAAAACAATAATAACCTGAGCGATGCGTACGGAAATTTCGAAGCTGTGCAGGTAACCGTGTCTTCCGAAAGCGTCGGAAAGATTCATTACCTCAATATTGAAGAAGGATCGCAACCCGATTCAGGAATAATTGTTGCATTGGTTGACACCACTGATCTGTACCTGAAAAAATTACAGCTTCAATCACAAAAGAAAGCTGTTTCAGTTAAAAGGAGTAGTGTTTCCAGCCAGATAGATGTTCAGCAGCAGCAGAAAGCAAACCTGCTGGTGGATAAAAACCGCTTAACCAAACTTATTGCTGATAAAGCCGCGACCCAAAAACAACTGGATGATATAAACGGAGCTATCGACTTGGTAAATAGACAGATTGCTTCCATATTAACGCAGGATGCAGGAATTTCGGAAGAAATGCAGGTGATCGACAGACAAATCGCACAGGTAAATGAATCCATTTATAAATGTTATATCCGGAACCCGGTTAAAGGAACCGTACTCAGCAAATTTGCCGAAGCGGGTGAGATTGCCTCACCGGGTCGGGCGCTATATAAAATAGCCGATCTTAGCGTGATGGAACTAAAGGTTTATATTTCCGGCACACAACTTCCAGAGGTAAAACAAGGTCAGCAGGTGGAGGTATTAATTGATGCAGATAAAAAAACAAACCGAAAATTAAGCGGAGTTGTGAGCTGGATATCGCCAAAAGCTGAATTTACACCCAAAATTATCCAAACCAAGGAAGAGCGTGTTAACCTGGTTTATGGTGTAAAAATAAGGGTACCAAACGATGGAAGTCTTAAAATTGCCATGCCGGCGGAGGTTAATTTTGGGGTGAAAAACTAAATTTGATTTAAGTTAAAAGTTAAAAGTTAAAAGAAAAAAGATAAAAGTGCAGACCCAATCCCAAGCACCATTCACCAATCACGAAGTACTAAGCACCAAATAAATTCCCAATTCAAATCAAGTTTAAACTAATCCTGAAAACCATGAAAATCATTATTACTGCAACATTGCTGATATTTACAATGGCATTTGCCTCATCAGCCAACGCACAAACAAAAGCTGATAAAATTTTGGGTTATTACCTGACGTACGATGATGAAACCGGTGTAGAAAAATCGCAGGTACAGATTTACAAAGACAGCAATGGCAAATACTACGGGAAAATTGTATGGCTCAAAGAACCGGATAAGGATGGCAAATCAAAAACAGACGACAAAAATCCTGACGCTAAACTACAAAAACGCCCGGTTATGGGTCTTGAGATTCTGAAAGGATTCAAATTTGCAGAATCAGATAATGAATGGAACGATGGGTCTATTTATAATCCAGCCAGCGGCAAAACCTACAATTGTTATATCAACTTCGAATCAGCGACCAAGATCAAAATCCGTGGATTTATAGGTGCCTCATGGATGGGCCTGGGTAAAACAGCTTACTGGACGAAAGAAGCAGCGCTCAGGAAATAAGTATTAAGTTGTAGGAGGTTGGAATTAGTGATTTAACATAAGTATTCTTGTGTTTTTTTGGCAGAATATTTAAAGCTAATTTCAAAATATCGAATAATGAATAATGAACAAGGAAGCTTGAAGCCGATAGCTATCGGCTTCGAAGTAATGAAGCCATTGAATTAGTACCGCGATTTTCAGTATTATTCTTCAATTCAATACTTCATTTTTTCATTTCATTATCGATATTCCTTGTTCGATATTCGATATTCCTTTTTTGGCTTTGGCTTTAAATTTACTGTTTCGTTTTAATTCAACAAAATGTCAGCCACTCTATCTATTCAAGCCAGCAACATAACAAAGCGTTATGGCAATAAAACTGCGCTTGATGATATATCGTTTACCGTGGATAAAGGTGAATTGTTCGGATTTATTGGTCCTGATGGTGCCGGTAAAACAACTTTGTTCAGGCTGGTAACTTCACTTCTGATACCGGATAGTGGTTCACTTATCGTGGAAGGACTTGATACCGTGAAAGATTACGTTAAACTCCGTAAAATACTGGGATATATGCCTGGCAGATTTTCGCTTTACCAGGATCTCACGGTTGAAGAGAACCTTCGTTTTTTTGCCGGCATTTTCAAAACAACGCCTGAGGCTAATTACGACCTGGTTAAAGACATTTACAGCCAGATAGAACCTTTTAAAGATAGGAAAGCCGGAAAACTTTCGGGTGGAATGAAGCAGAAGTTGGCCTTGTCGTGTGCCCTGATTCATAAACCGGAAGTTCTGGTGCTTGATGAACCTACAACAGGAGTTGATGCCGTTTCGCGGACTGAGTTTTGGGAAATGCTGGCCAGGTTGCGCCAGAGTGGAATAACCATTATTGTTTCAACCCCATACATGGACGAAGCCTCCCGTTGTGACCGTGTAGCATTGATCCAGAACGGTAAAATTATGAGTATTGATACGCCCGATTCCATACGCAAAAACTATGGAAGTGATTTGTGGGCGGTGAAAGCTGATGATATATACCGATTGCTTATCGATCTCAGGCAATTTAAACCCACCAGAACGGTTTTCCCGTTCGGGGAATACATACACCTTTCGCTGTCGGATGAAAAGGTTACACCGGCTGAAATTACATCGTACCTTGAGGCAGCAGGGAACAGTAATGTTCACATTTCAAAAATTGAACCATCCATTGAAGATTGTTTTATGGAAATGATGAAAGATAGTTAATAGTGTCTGTACACCCGCAGGGTGTCTGACACTAGGGTGTCTGACACTGGAAAGATTCAGACGCTATAGACGAGATTAATCGCGTTCATACTTGAAACCCTGAAACATTAAAATCCACCCTAACCCCCACCCCCAACCCCTGACAAAAGATGCCAATCATTGAAGTCGAAAACCTGGTTAAAAAATTCGGCAGTTTTGTTGCCAACGACCATCTTACTTTTTCAGTCGATGCAGGAGAAATATACGGTTTCCTGGGAGCCAACGGCGCGGGGAAAACTACTGCCATGAAAATTCTCTGCGGATTAACGGCTCCTACCTCCGGTAAGGTGAAGGTTGCTGGTTATGATGTTTACCACCAGTCGGAAATGATTAAAAAACGGATTGGATACATGAGCCAGCGGTTTTCGCTTTTCGAGGATTTAACGGTTTGGGAGAATTTCCAGTTTTTCGGAGGTATTTATGGATTGCCGAAAGCGAAAATCAAAGAAAGAACTACAGAACTATTGGGTAGGCTTGGTCTTGAAACTGAGAAAAATCAAATTTTAGGCTCACTTCCATTGGGTTGGAAACAAAAGCTGGCTTTCTCAGTGGCTATTATTCATAGGCCTTCCATTGTTTTTCTTGATGAACCTACAGGTGGAGTTGATCCGATTACCCGACGGCAGTTTTGGGAAATTATTTATGAAACAGCCAACCAGGGTATTACAGTTTTTGTTACCACACACTATATGGACGAAGCCGAATACTGCCGACGAGTAAGCATTATGGCTGATGGTAAAATTGTAGCACTTGATACACCTGAAAATTTGAAAAAGCATTATAATGCAAAGAATATTGAGGAAGTGTTTTTAAAAATTGCCAGAGTTTAGTTAATAGTTAAAAGAAAATGGTTAATAGTTAGTTCGAAAGATAAATTGCAAATCCGAAATCCGAAATCCGAAATTAAAATGAAAGGTTTTATCATCAAAGAGTTTTATCATATTTTTCGCGACTACCGTTCGATGATTATCCTTTTTGGTATGCCGGTGATACAGGTTTTACTTTTTGGTTTTGCGCTTTCGACTGAAATAAAAAATGCTCCTATTGCTATTATTGATCATTCCAACGACCAGGTTACAAGGGCAATTACATCAAAACTTCTCTCATCCGGTTTTTTTATTCTAGCTGACGAAGTACCTGGCGAAAGTCATATTGAGGAGGTTTTCAGGCATGGTAAAGTAAAGGAGGTTATAATTTTTGAAAGCGATTTTGCCTTAAAACTGGAAAAGGATCGGCAGGCAGGCATACAGGTAATAGCCGATGCCAGCGACCCGAACACAGCCAACCTGCTGGTAAGTTATACTTCAGCCATTGTGAATGATTATCAGCAGGAATATCTCAAAGGGATGTCGTTGCCGGTTACAATCAATACCCAGACTCAGATGATGTACAACCCGGATTTAAAAAGTGTCTTTATGTTTGTTCCGGGTGTTATCACTATATTACTGATGCTCATTACAGCCATGATGACTTCTATTTCCATTGCACGGGAAAAGGAAATGGGTACGATGGAAGTCCTGCTGGTGTCGCCTATGCGTCCCATACAAATTATTGCAGGTAAAGTGCTTCCATATGTTTTACTTGGTTTTGCAAATGCTGTTATCATCCTGATGCTTAGTTACTTTGTACTCGAAATGCCGGTGAAAGGTAACCTGCTGCTTTTACTTGCCGAAAGTCTGCTGTTTATAGTTATGGCATTGTCGCTGGGGATTTTTATTTCGACTGTAAGCAACAGTCAGCAAATGGCAATGATGCTTTCAATGTTTGCGCTGATGCTTCCTACAATCTTGTTGAGTGGATTTATTTTCCCTATAGAAAATATGCCGGTAGCTTTGCAGATATTCAGCTATTTAATGCCTCCGCGCTGGTTTATCGTCATTGTAAAATCAATCATGATTAAAGGGCTTGGCTTTACATATATCTGGAAAGAAACCGTAATTATTGCCGGAATGGCGGTATTCTTTATTGTACTCAGTATTAAGAAGTTTAAGATAAGGCTGGATTGATGGGATTGAATGGATTGATGGGATTGATGGGATTGATTCGGACAAGGAGAAGGGGGGAATGGGGACAAGGGGATTGATTGATTGAGATTGATTAAGACAAGGGGACAAGGAGAAACGGGGACAAGGCGAACCCGGGAATGTTAAAGTTAAAGGTCAAAATGCAAAGGACAAGCAAAATCATGTAAACCCGAAACTCTTCAAACAAATCAACGATATAGCTAAAAGGACGAAGCAAAACTCTGAAACCACTGAGGCACTAAGGCCACAAAGAAACACTAAATAGTTTGAAACACTGAAACGCGCATTGCGCAATGAAACCCGGAAACAAATATCTTGAGAACAATACGATACATATTACAAAAGGAATTCAGGCAGATTTTCCGCAATAAGTCGATGCTGCCCATTATCTTCGTTATCCCGATCCTGCAATTGCTGGTACTCGCTTTTGCCGTTACATTTGAAATTAAGAATATTAACCTGGTGATTGTGGATCAGGATCATTCGGTAGCTTCGCGCCAACTGGTTTCAAAGTTTGCTGCACCTCCGTTTTATACTATCAAATCGTATGCTGATACATATCTGCAGGCTGAGGAACAGTTAAAAACAGGTAAAGCCCACCAAATCCTGATCATTCCCAACCGATTTGAACGCGATCTTCAAAAAGAAAAAAAAGCATCAGTTCAGCTTATTACCAATGCCATCGACGGAAGTGCCGCCGCAATTATGAATGCCTATGGCAATTCAATTATTATGGACTATAACCAGGACATACTTGTTGATGTAACAGGAGCAATGGAAATTAAACCACCATTCGATCTGCGATATTCATACTGGTTCAACCCGGAACTGGATTACAAAACTTACATGGTGCCCGGAATTCTCGTATTACTGGTTACTATTATCGGCATGTTTCTGTCCTCTATGAATGTAGTTCGCGAAAAAGAAATGGGCACCATTGAGCAGATCAATGTTTCGCCGGTAAAGAAATACCAGTTTATAATCGGCAAACTGCTTCCATTCTGGTTTATCGCCATGTTTGAGCTCGGTTTTGGTCTGACGTTGGCACGTATTGTTTTTGGAATTCCGATACTGGGGAGTCTTTGGCTGATTTTTGGAGTGGCTGCGGTATATTTATTAGCCGCGCTGGGTATCGGACTTTTGATTTCGACTATGGTAAATACACAGCAACAGGCCATGTTTCTCGCCTGGTTTTTTGCAGTGGTATTTATTATAATGAGCGGACTATTTACGCCTATCGATAGCATGCCTGAATGGGCGCAACTGATAAATATCATAAATCCAATAGCTTATTTTATCGAAATTATCAGGATGATTATGTTAAAAGGCTCGCAGTTTCAGGATATTCTGAAACCGTTTATGGCCATTTCAATTTATGCGGTATGTTCGCTAACGCTTGCTGTTTGGCGTTATCGTAAAGTTGCTGCCTGATTACAGCCGGATTTGATTTTCAAGTTACGTTCAATAAATTAAAGCTGACTCCATTCACCTGAAGGCAATGGTTTAAGGTATATATTCAAAATCATTTCAGGGCTGATAAAATGTTTCCATGTGTTTTACGCCTTTTTAGATTGTTATAGTTTGGGTTCTGGATGCATCATTTGCCCGATAGAATAAGTATATCCTCTGGCCTCAGTATATTTTTATCATAGCCATAAAGCATTGAATTAATCATGGCGAGGCCAATTTGCGTAGTTGTTACAACGGAATTTGGCGCAACCGCTTTAATTACTTTTACCAGCCAGGTGAAATAATCGTACATAAACTGGTAACTCTTTGTTCTTGATTTAATTCCCCTTTGCGGGATGATAATACCCAGCCGGAACATAAACGCCTGTTTGAAACCTAGTTGAAGCAGGTCGTTTTCTGTTCTGCCTTTTACACGCGCCCACATCATCCGACCTTTTTCCGTAGAGTCGGTTCCTTCGCCCGAAACGTAATTGAAGGTCATTTGCGAATTAAGTTCAAAAAGAGTTTTAGCCAACGAAAGAGTAAAATCGTAAGTTATACGTTTGTATTGCTCTTCTTTAAGCCCGGCAGCACTTACACCGAGGCAGAAAAAGCAGCCGTCGTAACCCGAAAGCTGGTTTCGGACTCCTGAGTAATCGTTGAAATCTTTTTGAACCAATTCCTTTAATTTCGGATGCTCCAAGCCTAAAGGATTTCGCACAATTATCAGTACTTCATTGATGTCTTTGTGGTCGAGACATTCCAGCAGAATTCCTTTTCCAACCATTCCGGTAGCACCGGTAATTATTACTTTTTTCATAACTGAAATTTTACTGTTGTAAAATTATCGGATCATTTCACCATATTTAAAGCTGCTTTATCAAACAAGAGGTTCCTGCCCCAATAACTGATAAATAGCATGGATTTGGCCATTTTACTTTCCATATAACAATCTTCAGGTCTTTTTGCTTTTGCTATTTTAATTAAATCGGGCTTTAAAATATTCTTATAAATAATGCTCAAAATATGGCTGGGCTTTAAAAATTTGAATCAGAAGTGTTGGATGATTGTTTACATGAATGAATATTTAACCTTTCATCAAAAAACCACATTTAGTTTTTGGCGTAAAGTAGTAAATCCTACTCTCATTAGTTGGGTTTTCTCAAAATAAAGCGACTCATCATATTCTTAATGTTCAAATAGAACCCGGCACATCAAATATTAAAGTCAGTGACTCCATTTTTAATACCGGTGAAGGAGATTTGATGATGAGTCTCAATGCTGCGCTTATAGTTACGTCTTTTTCGAAAAATGTAACAGCTGAACAAATTGCCGGCACAATAAATGCAGAAGATGTGGGCATGGACAGGGATGACAGCGGCGAAAGCAATGTGGAGGTAAAACTCACCAAATGGAAACTGAAGTTAAAAAAAGGCTCAAAATATTTCATTGTAAATTATGCAGGAAATATAAATTCCTCTTTTTCGCATAGCCAGGAGGATTATGCCCGTGGTTTCAGCGAAACGGCCGGTATTATTGGTGACACAGGCGTTTACCTTGCAGGATCAACGCATTGGATTCCCTCTCTTGATGAAAGACCTGTTACTTTTAAGCTGAAAACCACTCTGCCTTCGGGTTGGAAAACTGTTTCCCAGGGCGAAAGAATCTCCGATGGGTTACGTGCCGGAAAACATTATGATACCTGGAAATGCAATACTCCCCAGGAAGAAGTTTTTCTGATTGCTGCACGTTTCACTGAATATTCGTTTAAAATGAACAGCGGTATTGAGGCAATGGCTTTTCTGCGGACTCCTGATGCCGCGCTTGCCAACAAATACCTGGAAGTAACAGAGCAATACATGAACATGTATCAGAAAATGATAGGGCCTTATCCATACACCAAATTTGCGCTGGTTGAGAATTTCTGGGAAACAGGTTACGGGATGCCTTCATTTACATTGCTGGGTGAGAAAATCATCCGTTTTCCATTTATTCTACACTCTTCGTACCCGCACGAATTACTGCATAACTGGTGGGGAAACAGCGTGTATGTTGATTTCGGCAAAGGAAACTGGTGCGAAGGAATTACCGCTTACGGAGCTGATCATCTGATCAGCGAGCAACGTGGCCAGGGTGATGAATACCGCCGTTCAACTTTACAGAAGTTTACCAACGTTGTGGATGGAAGTAATGACTTCCCGCTGGACAAATTCATTTCGCGCCACGATGCTGCCAGTGAGGCGATTGGTTACGGTAAGTCATTGATGATGTGGCATATGCTCAGGCGAAAAGTGGGTGATGATAATTTCAAAAAGGGGTTTGCGCTTTTTTATGATCATTTCAAATTTAAAATTGCTTCGTTTGAGGATATCCGAAAAACTTTTGAAGATGTTACCAAAACTGATTTAAAACCTTTTTTCACAGAATGGATTACACGCACGGGCGCACCTGAAATTGAAATTACGCAGGTTAAAACCGTTAAAACGAATAATCAGTTCCAGGTGTCGCTAACGCTTGAGCAAAAACAAAAAGCCGAACCATTTGATATAGATGTTCCTGTTGCAATTGCTACCGAAAAAGGACTCCGGACTTTTATTGTTAACCTGAAAGAAAAATCTAAGGAATTCACTCTTCTGCTTGATCAGGAGCCTCTGAAACTTGAAGTGGACCCGCAATATGATGTTTTCAGAATAATGGATCCGATGGAAGTACCACCAACATGGTCGAAAGTACTTGCAAGTAAAGAAAACCTCGTTATTTTACCGTCTCAGGCGGATGCTAACCAAAAGCAAAACTACACTGAGTTTTTCAATCAGTGGAAAGCACTTGATAATGATCATTTTGACGTGGTTTACGACAATGAAATAAATACTTTGCCGGCCGATAAAACAGTTTGGATCATTGGTTTTGAAAATAGGTTTGCCTCCAATATTAACGCGGCCATTAAAAATTACAGTTCATCCATTACAGGAGATTCAGTAATTTTTGAAAACAAAGCGACGATAAAAAAGAACCACGGTTTTGTATTAACAGTTTTCAATCCTCAAAACAGCAATATCAACATGGTGTTTGTTGCTTTTGACAATAAAAATTCCATAAAAGGATTAATAACGAAATTGCCACATTACGGCAAATACAGTTACCTGGGTTTTGAAGGCGATGAGCCTGTAAATGTGGCAAAAGGAGAATGGCCTGTTTCCGGATCACCGCTTGTGAAAGTATTTAACAGCAGCGAACAAAACATCAACATGACTGAAAAAAGAGAACCACTGGCAACGCTGGCTCCTGTTTTTTCGGAACAAAGAATGATGAGTCATATAAAATATCTTGCATCTGATGAGCTGAAAGGTCGCGGACTCGGAACGCCAGAGCTGGATTTAGCCGCCGGATATATTGAAAGTAAATTTAAGGAATATGGATTGCAGCCTTTAAGCGGGTCATATTTCCAGAAATTTTCACACACTTTTCCCGGCAAGGGCGAAATGCAAATGAAAAATGTAGTTGGTATAATTCCGGGTACCGACAGCAAGTTAAAAGATTCGCCTGTAATTCTTTCCGCACATTACGATCACCTGGGTTTGGGCTGGCCCGATGTGCACAAAGGCGATGAAGGCAAGATTCATCACGGTACCGATGATAATGCCAGCGGAGTTGCCGTTATGCTTGAAGTGGCCAAATCGATGGCTGCAACCGCAAAACCGGCCCGCACAATTATTTTTGTTGCTTTCACCGGTGAAGAAGCGGGTTTGTTGGGTTCGCGCTATTTTGTTAGCCAAATTAAAAAGTATTACGCTGGTAATATTATTGCCGATGTAAATCTCGATACCGATGGCAGTTTGTTCGATAAAAGCCTGCTGGTACTCAATGGAAATTCTGCCAAAGAGTGGAAATTTGTTTTTATGGGAACCGATTATACTACCGGCGTTAAAAGCGAGGTGGTTCAACAGGAATTAGATGCCAGCGATCAGGTTGCTTTTATTGAAAAGGGAATTCCCGCCGTGCAATTATTTACCGGCGCTACCGAAAACTACCACAGGCCTTCAGATACCTATGATAAAATTGATGGCAAAGGATTGGTAAAAGTGGCTACCGTTGCCAAAGAAGTGGTTGTATACTTAGAGGACCGCGATACGCCATTTGAATTTACCGGAAAGATGGCAGTTGCTGACACCGCCGCCGTGGTTAAACCCCAAACAAACCGCAAAGCTTCAACTGGCTCCATCCCCGATTTTTCGTATACGAGTGGAGGTGTTAAAATAGCATCCGTTATCGAAGGCTCTACCGGAGAAAAAGCAGGCTTGCTGGCAGGCGACATTATTACTGCATTGAACGGGAAAGTAATAACGACTTTAATGGATTATTCCAACGTACTGAAGGCACATCAACCCGGCGATGTCGTTGAGTTGAAAGTGATCAGAGACGGGAAGGAAAAAGATATTTCCCTAACTTTGGGTGAGAGGTAAGTCTATAATTTAAAGAAGATTGTGCCTTCATTAGGATCATTGGTGATTATTCAATGTTAGTATATACTTGTCGATATAAGTCTGTTTTTCTTTGGACTTATATTGCTGGATGTATCGGGGATGTTCAAGGCTTTTTAGACTTCCAAATAACTTAGCTTCCTTATTTAATTTTTGGATAAAATCTGCATTTTTCTTTCCCAGCACAAAAACCTCCGAAGTATCTAATCTCTGTCTTATGTGTTTTTTCAAGGTCAAAATCATAAATTCTTTCACTGTTTCAAAAAGAATAGGTTCATCATAATAATTGGCGTTTAACCATTTGCCGACTTTTGTTTGACGGATAATGGCCAAAGGAAATGGCGAGTTCCCCGCCATATTCAGCAATAAAATCATACATAAAAACAGAGGAAACCTCATGAGTATAAGCCGATTGCATTTTGATACCGCAGACGCTTTCCAGTCGTTTGGTATCAGTAAATGGAACACCCGTAACCCCTGCTCCATGGCGGCTTGGGTTAATACCGAGAATAAATCTTCGTTGATTAGTATCGTGGTAAAATTTATGATAAAACTGTTGCATTACCTCCATCGTTTCAGGATTATCCATGTAAGGATTAATCACTTGAAAATTTTCAGGCAGTTTATCCGAATAGTGTAAATGACGGTTGAAATCAATCACTTTTTCTCCAAAAGTTTTTGGCATAGTAATTTCGTTTATTTTCCTATTCTGCAAACTTGTAGCCCTTATTTATTCACAAACTCCGTCTGTCGTACAACTTTGTCCCTGGGTTATTTTTAATTCTGTTTCAGGATTTAGTTTTCTCCATTCAGAGAACGATTTTTCTAAATTTTCTAAAAATACCTGGGGAGGCTGTGCTCCCGAAACTGCATATTTTCTGTCAAA
>CAJDUB010000014.1_pt1 | contig 15785 bp, 17 predicted proteins | sample 7390251 | NCBI WGS metagenome assembly CAJDUB01 (sample SAMEA7055665, study PRJEB34461) | soil metagenome | biome: terrestrial ecosystem; feature: Peninsula; material: soil | place: Antarctica | collected 2016
TCGAAAAAACTCATATTTATTACGGTCACGACCAGAATAATATTGCAGAAAACGGGCACCCGTTAAATGTTTTCGGAGTTATACAGAATTTTAACTTCCCAACCGTTTATTCCGCTCAAAATAAAGCGAACACATCGCAAATTTCCATTTCTGAAAAGGAACTCATCAGGCAGAAACAGATACTTGTAAAAGATGTATCGCAGGCATACAATGAAATCATTTACCTTTTAAACCGGCAACAGGTTTATTTCCGGATTGATAGCCTTTACAGGAGTTTCAACTCCATGATGGAGCGAAAACACGAGAAAGGTGCCGTAAGCAGGCTTGATGTACTCAACACACAAGCCAAACAGCACGAGATTGGCGAAATGCTCAACCAGATCAGGTTAAATATTTTAACCGCAAATGAAAAACTGAAGGCTCTTATTCAATCCGACAGTGCGTTTGAGGTTCCTTTCCAAAACCTGGAAATGCTAGCCGTACGCGAGGTAGATCCGGGAACAACTCCAGGCGTTGAGGTTATGAAAATGCAAAATGAATATCAAAATGCCCGGCTTAAAGTGGAACGAAACCGTATGGCGCCCGATCTTTCGCTAAGTTATTTTAATGGCACAAATTCATATGCCGCGTCGAAAAGTTATCATGGCGTACAGCTTGGAATGTCGTTACCATTGTTTTTTGGCGAGCAAAATGCCAGGATCAAATCCAATAAAATAGCTGTAAATATCAATGAAACTTTCCGCTCACAGGAATTAATCCAACTTAAATCCAGGCTTGAGTCGTTAAAAAATGAGCTCTTGAAATGCGCAGAATCAATTGAGTTTTTCAATACCATTGGCAAAAAGCTGAGCGACGAAATACTCCGGTCATCACAACGAAGTTACCAACAGGGTGAAATTGAGTATTTTCAGTTTGTTCTCAGTGTGGAAAATGCATTGGCTATCACACTCGATTATTATGAAAATATTTCGAGATACAACCAAGCTGCCTTAGAAATAAATTATTTAACCAATTAGAAAATACTGATTATGAAACCATATAAGCTAATCTTCGCCGTTTGTGTTATACTGATTTTTATCTCTTCAGGCTGCGGAAATTCGACAAAACCCAACGAGGAAACTGCCATTGAATCCGAAAACCTCATCCAGGTAACCGTTCAACAGTTTGCAGCCGACAGCATGAAAACCGGTGAAATTACCCGGCGCAGTTTTGAAGAAGAAGTAATCTGCAATGGATACATTTCGGCTCCTCCAAATGGAATAGCCCAGGTGAGCGCATCTGTTTCAGGTATTGTCGGATCTATAAGTTGTGCTATAGGTGATAATGTGAAAAAGGGACAGATTTTAGCCAGAATATCAAGTAATGAGCTAATGATGCTTCAGCAGGAATTTACAGAATCGACAGCTAAACTCAAACGGTTAAAGCTTGATTATGAGCGCGGGAAAAGTCTGTATGATGAAAAAATCGGGGCAGAGAAAGATTTTATTGCTATCGAAAGCGATTATAAATCAATGTTGTCGAAATACAATTCGCTTAAACTCAGGCTGCAGCTTTTAAAACTGGATGTAACCAGGATTGAATCCGGCGACATGTATGCTGAATTTCCTTTAATAGCGCCAATCAGTGGCTATATCACAAGCCAGAACCTGATACTCGGACAATTTATTGAGCAGCAAAAAAGCCTGGTTGAAATTGTGGATGTCAACCAGTTGCAGCTTTATCTATCGGTTTTCGAAAATGAAATCGGTAAACTCCGTACCGGCCAGAATCTACAATTCAATGCTGCAGGTGAACCTTCTGTATTGAATTCCGCTACGCTTACTTCCATCTCAAAAACCATTAATCCCGAGACCAAAACCATACTTTGTACAGCTAAAATCAAGTCAGGAGAAAGATCGAGGCTAATCAACAATTCATTTATCGAAGCCCGGATTGGTGTTAACCGCAAAGAGGCAAATGCCTTACCCACAGAAGCTATTTTAAAATCGGAGAAGGATCATTATGTGTATCAGATTGTAAAATCAGATAACCAGGCTTATTTTCTACGAAAAGTAAAAGTTGAAATTGGTATGGCTTTGGACGGGTTTACCGAGATTGTTGGTGGCGATCAACTGACAAATGTCCTGGTAAAAGGAGTTTACAATTTGCCTGTGCAATAAGTTAAATGAAACAATATTACCTCGCTCCTTTTCTGAAACTATTGTAATTTGGGTTCAGGGAAATACTTCTTCTTGAAATAGAAAGCAACGTTCACCAATCCAATCATAACAGGCACCTCCACAAGTGGGCCGATTACCGCAGCAAAGGCTTCGCCTGAGTTTATTCCGAATATGGCAATAGCAACCGCAATGGCTAATTCAAAATTATTACTGGCGGCCGTAAATGATAATGTGACAGATTGTTCGTAAGTAGCTCCTACCCTTTTGCTCATGAAAAATGAGCCAACGAACATAATTATAAAATAAATAAGGAGCGGAATTGCTATAAGTACCACATCAAGCGGAATTGCTACAATGTATTCGCCTTTTAATGAAAACATTACAATAATGGTAAAGAGCAAAGCTATTAATGTTACAGGGCTGATTTTGGGGATAAACTTTGTATGATACCATTGCTTGCTTTTTACCCTGATCAGGATAAACCTTGTGAGAAAACCTGCAATAAAAGGTATTCCAAGGTATATGAATACGCTTTCAGCAATCTGGCCGATAGTAATGTTTTGAACCGCATCATTTGTAGGAATGCCAAACCAACCAGGAAGTACGGCAATAAAAAAGAAAGCATATATTGAGAAGAATAGTACCTGGAAAATACTGTTAAATGCCACCAAACCGGCAGCATATTGCGTGTCGCCTTTTGCCAGGTCGTTCCAAACAATAACCATAGCAATACATCGTGCTAACCCAATCATGATTATACCATACATATAAGGCAGGTTCGCATTGTTTTCGCCTGGAAAAAGTCTGAAAAATAAGATAGCCAGTGTAAACATCAATACCGGCCCTATAACCCAGTTTTGCATCAATGAAAGAGTGAGGACCTTGTAATTACGGAAAACATCACCAAGTTCCTCATATTTCACTTTGGCAAGAGGCGGATACATCATTAAAATCAGACCAAAGGCAATGGGGATATTTGTTGTGCTTTCCGGCGATGATTTCAGCGATTCCCAAAAACTTGCTATACCAGGAAAAAGATAACCCGAAAGAACACCAATTGCCATTGCAAGTAATATCCATATAGTAAGGTAACGATCGAGGATTTTTAAGCGTGGTTTGGAAGGCATCTTATTTATTTATTGATTATTACTGATTAAAAAAATGTTTTAATTCGACAATTAATCAATTCGACGATGAGTTAATTTTACGATGAATCAATTCGTCGATTCGACGATGGTTTGATTTGACGATGAATCAATTGGACGATTTGGCGATGAGTTAATTCGACGATGAATCAATTCGACGATTCGACAATGTATTGATTCGTAATAAATGAGCAATTTTAATAGTTATAGATAATTGTCAAATTGTCGAATTGCCAAATTAGCGAATTAAAGATATTAGTTTATTTACATTTAGATGTAGCGATTATCTTTGTAATGATCTTTTTTATCGGTTCCAATTGGGAAAGAAGCTGAGTTGAGTCTGGAAGTTTTTTAGAGTGTTTACAAAGCAGTAACCAATATTCGGTTTCTTCAACTTCTTTGGCCGAGATTTTAAACTTATGAATAAAATCAGCTTTGCTTTCAGCATTCTGAGCTTCCCTTGCATTTGCTCCAATTGATGTTCCGGATTTAAAAAGCTGGTCCGACAATTTATACTTCCTTAAACCTTCAAGTTCATCACAGAAATCAATAATTTTCAATGCAAAGTCAAAAGTCAGGTTGATAATTACATTTTCTTTAAACTCATCATTCATTGCTTATGTCATTTAAGGTTAGTGTATAGATTTATATATTGCTCTATCATTTTCAAATTACCAAATTGAATCATTCTCAAATTATCGAATTGCCACATTGTCGAATTGTCGAATTATCAAATTGTCGAATTGTCAAATTATAAAATTATCGAATTATAAAACTTCCAAAACGCCCCTTTTATCTCATCTCTTACTCTGCGGAACTCGCTCCAGATATACTCATCCGAACCTTTTGCATGCGAAGGATCATCAAAACCCATATGAAGGCGATGTTTTACTTTACCTATAAATGCCGGACAAGCCTCGTTGGCGCCTCCGCAGACGGTTATTACATAATCCCATTCTTCACCCAGATACAGATCCATTGAGTCGGAGGTGTGATGGCTGATGTCGATGCCGATTTCCTTCATAACGGCAACTGCCTTTTCATTGAGTTTTCCGGATGCCTCGGTGCCTGCTGAAGAAACTGTAAGCGATTTATCAAAAGACTGTAAAAAGCCATGCGCCATTTGGCTACGACAACTGTTGCCAGTGCATAGAATCAGTATTTTCATATTTTATTTTGTTACAGCTATTATTCTGTTTGTAAAATATCTTCTTTCATCTTTATGAGGCATATATCCACACGAAATAAAAACCTGTGAGGATAAACAGGACGGCGACAATACGTCTGAACCAGACTTCGAATGTTTTGATTTTGTTGTAAAACTTACCAACTCCACCAATACTGAATGCAAGCATATACGCAAGCATTACAACGGGCAAACCGGTTGCAATGGCAAAATCGGGTAATAGTATGAGGCCTGTGGGTTGTGACAGCACCATGGGCATTAGCATTCCGAAATAAAGCACTCCACTATAGGGGCAAAAGGCCAGGGCAAAAATCATTCCGAGTAAAAGCGCACCCCAGCCACTTCCAATTTTTACTTTATCGGCTAACCGCTGTATAATGTTGCCTGATGAACCTGGTAATTTGATAATTCCAAGCATAAAAATACCGATAACAATAAGCAGCGGCCCTATCCATTTTTCACCATTGGATTGAACTGCGCGGCTGACCTGGAATTTACTGGCTCCAAAATAGATGATAGCCCCCAGAACCGTGTATGTTATTGCCCGACCCAGGGTGTAGAAAATGCCATTCAGAAAAACAGTCCGCTTGTTTTCAACATCTTTACTGATAAAAGCTAAAGCAGTAATGTTGGTTGCCAACGGGCAGGGGCTGATAGCAGTCATTAAACCTAACAAGAAGGCAGTTATTAGCGGGAAAGTACTCTGATCGATGAGATTTTGAAGGAACTCCATTTGGATTTCGGATTGGCGATTGTGGATTGCAGATTGTGGGCTTCAACGTTCAGCCTGACATGAATAATTTTAAAGACGTGAAAAAGTAAGTTATTTCAGATTCTTTTCAATTTCGGCTTTTAGCCCGGCAATGAATTTATCAGCCTGGTTGCGGGAGTAACTGAATGCAAAATTGGTAAAGTCGGTAGTGGTTTCTTTTTTACTATCCATTTGCGTCAGAAACAAACCAGAACCTTCTGCCTGGTATTTTACGACCATTTTTTCATTTTTATCTTCTGACACATCCAATACCTGGAGTTTTATTGTCCCATCTTTGAGCTGAGTTGCAAAATAGGTACTAAGAGTTTTCCGGGTATTGTCTTCAATAGAAATACACGTTGGACACCGGTTTTTTGCATGAAAATAAACAATCTGTAATTTGGTGGCTTTCTGGCCGAAAGTAATTGAGGCCATCATTAAAAGTGTTGCAATAAAAAGGATCTTTTTCATGGTTAAAAAATTAATCGATTGTTTTTAAAAGCATTTCTTTTATCTCATTTACCGAAGGTACTCTTCCATAAACCAGCACCTTTCCGTCTACTACCAATGCAGGAGTTCGCATAATACCATAGCTCATAATCAGTTGAATGTCTTCTACTTTTGAGATGCTGGCATCCATGTTGAGTTCCGCAACAGCGTTGTAAGTTGATTTTTCGAGGTTTTTGCAATTGGTACAACCTGTACCTAAAATTTTAATATCCATTGTTTAAAGGGTTTTAAGGGTTTCAATGTTTCAATGTTTCAATGTTTTAGTGTTTCAATGTCTAAGTGTTTTAAAAAATTATGTTAAACAGGAATCCAACAATCATAATTCCGGTTCCGACAATTCCAATGAATGCAAAAATGAGTGGAAGCTTGAGCACTTTTCGAAGAATGATCATTTCGGGCAATGAGAGTCCGATTACAGACATCATAAATGCAAGAGATGTTCCAAGTGCTGCTCCTTTTTCGATAAGTGCTGAAACTATCGGAATAATACCGGCGGCATTTGAATACAGCGGAATACCGATCAGTATGGACAATGGCACCGAATACCAGGCCGATTTACCCATAAATGAAGCCATGAAATCCTGGGGCACATAACCATGAACCCCCGCACCAACAGCGATTCCGATCATAACATATATCCATACCTTTCCAACAATTTCTTTTACGGCTTCATAACCCATTTTTATACGGGCAGCAAGGGATATTTTTTCATCTTCCAAATGTGCATTGGCTTTTATAGTATAAACCCAATCTTCGACCCATTTTTCCAGGTGTAACTTCCCGATTATCCAACCGGAAATGATTGCAATAAACAGACCTGTAAAAACATAAATTATCGCGGTTTTCCATCCGAACAATCCGAAAAGCAACACAACCGCAACTTCATTTATCATCGGAGCAGCTATAAGGAATGAAAAAGTTACGCCCAAAGGGATTCCAGATTCAATAAAACCAAGGAATAGCGGAATTGCTGAACAGGAGCAAAATGGAGTTACAATGCCCAGTGAAGCAGCCATTACATTTCCTGTAAACAGCGATTTGCCTTCCAAAGCTTTGCGCGTACGTTCGGGAGAGAAATAAGTACGGATAATACCGACAAAAAATATGATCAGCATAAGCAACATCAGTACCTTAGGAAGCTCAAAAATAAAAAATCGCAAGGCTTCGGTGAGATGTTTGCCTTGTTTAAGGGTTAGCAGATCATAAACAAATTTATCCGTTAACCATTGCAGATTAAGGTAAAGCAGAAACCAGGCAGGCAAAAGCAACAAAGGAAGGAACTTCCTTATGCCACCATTATGCAGAGATAGACTATTATCAGACATTACAACTTGTGACTTTAACTGATTTATCGGCAAGGAAAGCATCAAATAGTAATTTTGCCTGATTCCAGTTTTCAGGATTGATGCAATATTTAATAAATGGCGGATTAATTTCGCCCTGTATAAGTCCGGATGCTTTTAACTCCTTCAGGTGTTGTGAAAGCGTAGAAAGTGCAATAGGAAATTCATCAGCAATATTGCCACTATAGCAACAACCGCGTTCCGACAGAATTTCGAGTATTTTGATACGGGCAGGATTCCCCATTGCTTTGGCGAATCGGGCCAGTTTTACCTGGTCATCAGAATAAGGTATTTTCATAGATCATTTAGTATTTCGCAAAAATACGAAATATAATGTCATATTAATCCACTTTTAAAAAAAAACTCTTCTTCCTAATAATAATTGAAATCAGTTCCTATTTGAATAAAACCAAAAGGCTGCCCTCTGCAGGCAGCCTTTTGGTTATCAAATCAAAAAAAATGAATTGTTATTCTTTCACATAACTTTCAACCGGACCACAGGTGCAAATCAGGTTCCTGTCGCCACGGGCATCATCAATGCGGGTAACAGCAGGCCAATATTTATCTTCCTTAGCACAAGGCATAGGGAAGGCAGCGGTTTCACGGGTGTACGGAAATGTCCAGTTATCGGTAGTTACCATGGCAAGTGTATGCGGAGCATGTTTAATTACATTGTCGTTTTTGTCGACGCTTCCATCTTCAATAGCAGCAATCTCTTTACGTATGCTGATCATAGCATCCACAAAACGGTCGAGTTCGCTGAGAGGCTCGCTTTCGGTAGGTTCAACCATAAGTGTACCACCAACCGGGAAGGCAACAGTAGGAGCATGAAATCCATAATCCATCAATCGCTTGGCGATATCAATTGCAGCTACATCTGCAGTTTTCAGGAACTGGTTGCAGTCAAGAATCAATTCGTGAGCAACCCGGCCATTGCTTCCCGAGTAAAGAATTTTATAATGACCTTCGAGCCGTGATTTAATATAATTTGCTGTAAGAATTGCATACCTGGTTGCTTCGGTAAGCCCGTTGCCACCCAACAGTTTAATATATGCATACGAAATAGGCAAAACCATTGCACTGCCATAAGGTGCAGCTGCAACAGCCTGTATAGCTTGCTCGCCTCCGGTTTTTACTACAGGATGACCGGGAAGGAATGGCACCAGGTGTGCTGCAACGCCTATCGGGCCAACACCAGGACCACCACCACCATGAGGAATAGCAAAGGTTTTATGCAGGTTAAGGTGGCAAACATCAGCGCCGATAATTCCCGGGTTGGTAAGGCCAACCTGGGCATTCATATTGGCACCATCCATATATACCTGTCCACCGTTCTCGTGTATGATAGAAGCAATTTCCAGGATACTTTCTTCAAAAACGCCATGTGTCGAAGGATAAGTCACCATTAAAGCCGCAAGATTATCTTTGTGCCTGATTGCTTTTTCACGAAGGTCAGCTACATCAATATTTCCTTTTGGGTCAGTTTTTACAACAACCACTTCCATGCCGGCCATAGCGGCACTGGCAGGATTAGTTCCATGAGCAGAAGCAGGTATAAGACAAACATTACGGTGCCCTTCACCGCGGCTGTCGTGATATGCTCTGATAACCAGCAATCCGGCATATTCGCCCGATGCACCTGAGTTGGGCTGCATCGAAACGGCTTTGAAACCTGTAACTTCGCAAAGTGCTTTCTCCAACTCACGGATCAGAATGTTATATCCTTCAGTCTGATCGGCGGGCGCAAAAGGATGGATTGCCCCGAATTCGGGCCAGCTTAGCGGGATCAACTCTGCAACAGCGTTCAGTTTCATGGTGCACGATCCGAGTGGAATCATACTGCGGTTCAATGCAAGATCGCGGTTTTCGAGTTTCTTAAGGAACCGCATCATTTCTGTTTCCGAATGGTAACTATTGAATACTGACTCGGTGAGATAATCCGACTTCCTGTCCATGGACGGGGCAAAAGTCCTGATCTGGCTGCAATCATCAGGGATGCAGACAAATTCGCTAAATTGTTTTTTAGCTGAAGAGGCAAAAATATGAATCAACAGGTTTAAATCTGCAGCAGAAGTTGTTTCATCTATACTGATGCCAATTTTATCTTCGTCAACATATTTAAAATTTACGTGACTTTCAACAGCCAGTTTACGCAAGTCTTCAATTTTTATATTTTCAGGAATTTTGATAAGTATTGTATCGAAGAAATTCGCATTCAGTTGTTTATACCCATATTTCTGAACTTCGGCAGCTAAAACTCCGGTTAGCATATTAATATGGCGAGCAATTTCACGTATACCATCCGGCCCGTGATATGCTGCATACATTCCGGCCATTATAGCTAAAAGAGCCTGAGCTGTACAAATGTTAGAAGTAGCACGTTCGCGTTTGATATGCTGCTCGCGGGTTTGTAAAGCCATACGTAAAGCCCGGTTGCCTTGCGCATCAACCGAAACTCCGATTATACGGCCCGGAATAAACCGTTTATACTCTTCTTTGGTTGCAAAATAGGCAGCATGAGGACCGCCAAATCCCATTGGAATACCAAAACGCTGGGTTGAGCCTACAACTACGTCAGCACCCCATTCGCCGGGAGGTGTAAGCAATGCCAGGCTCAACAGGTCGGCAGCCACAGCTACGGTAATATTGTTTTCGTGAGCAAGGTTAACAAGTTTACGATATTCGTGAATTTCGCCATATTGATTGGGGTACTGAAGCAGCACACCGAAAATATTGGCAGCCGGCTCAAAATCGTCACATGATTGAATCACAATTTCAATACCCAGATGTTTTGCCCGGGTTTGAAGAACGGCTATGGTTTGTGGAAAAGTATTCTGTGAAACTATAAAAGTATTAGCGCCGCCCTTAACAGCTTCCCGCGAACGGGCATTATAAAGCATAATCATGGCTTCAGCAGCTGCTGTGGCTTCGTCCAATAGCGAGGCATTGGCCAGAGGCATCCCTGTAAGATCCATAACCATGGTCTGGTACGTAAGCAATGCCTCGAGGCGTCCTTGCGAAATTTCGGCCTGGTATGGCGTGTAAGAGGTATACCAGCCTGGATTTTCGAAAATATTTCTTAAAATTACACCGGGAGTTATAGTGTTGTAATAACCCATTCCGATGTATGATTTGAATACCTTGTTTTTCGAAGCCAGACCTTTTATATGATTCAGATATTCATATTCATTGAGTCCGTCGGCAAGATTTAACGGTTTTGGCAACCTGATGGAAGCCGGAATAGTTTCATCAATAAGTTGTTCAATTGAATCAACACCAATAGCTTTTAACATCACAGCGGCTTCTTCTAAGTCAGGTCCGTTATGTCTGTCTATAAAATTGTTGGTAATCATATAGTTATGTGTTTTTTAGAGTTTCTTTTTACTGTGGCAAAGGTAATAATCTTACTGTGATACTAGTAAAAACTTGCATGAATGTTCAATAATTTACTGAGCTATTGGGAAATTCTCATTGCTTGAATGTATCATACTGTTTTTCAAATGGTTTATTATAACTTTAGGACTTTCCTGAACAAAATTTATTTTTTCAATAAATCATTCCCGATTAACACTTCCTTATCCTCTTTTAACATTTTTCAAAAGTAATTTCTTGTTCTTGATTTCCATTTTCCACTTCCCACAAACATATCACCATAATAAAATCATTGAAAAACTGTACTTTTGCAACCCCTTAAAAAAATAAATCAGTGAGAGAATGAGTATAAAGTTCAATAAAACCGTTTTTACCGGTGCCATGGCCATTTGTGTTGCTGCCACCCTGTGGGGACTGGATGGAGTTGTACTTACACCTCGCTTGTATAGCCTGGATATCGGATTGGTAGTTTTTATTTTTCATGCCTTGCCTTTTTTGCTGATGAATTTATTCTTTTATAAGGAATACAAGCATTTAAGGACTTTCACGAAAGGGGATGTGCTGTTATTTTTCCTACTTTCATTACTTGGAGGAGCAGTCGGAACACTTGCCATTGTAAAAGCGTTGTTTCTGGTTAATTTTAAAGCATTAACGGTGGTTGTATTATTGCAGAAACTTCAGCCTGTATTTGCTATAACCCTGGCAGCACTGTTATTAGGCGAAAAACTTAAAAGGAATTTCTTACTTTGGTCATCATTGGCCATCACTGCCGGTTATTTTTTAACATTTGGTTTTCACCTGCCTAATATTGAAACAAGTGGTAATACTGCATTGGCAGCAGCTTTTTCATTATTGGCAGCTTTTGCATTCGGAAGTTCCACTGTGTTAAGCAAAAGAGTATTACAGAAGTTTAGTTTTTTTACAGCTACATTCTATCGCTATGCCTTCACCAGTATAATTATGCTACTCTATGTAATTTCATCCGGAACATTAAAGGTCATCCCCGAAATTACAGGTATTCAATGGACTATATTTATTGTGATAGGCATAACCACAGGATCAGGAGCTATTTTTCTCTATTATTTCGGGCTTACCCGGGTACGCGCAATGCTTGCTACCATCTGTGAACTGTGTTTCCCGGTATCAGCTATACTATTCGACTACCTGGTAAACGATCGGATTCTCTCGCCTTTACAATGGATCAGTGCCGCAGTACTTATTTTTGCCATTTTAAAACTTAGCCTGCAGAAGGTACAAGAGAAAGAGAAACAGACAAGGTGAGTTTGAATGAGACAGGGGGACAAGGGGAAGGGGAGAAAGTTGAGGGGAAGTTTTGGTTAGGGAGAAAATGCAAAAGATAATCAGTTGATTTTATTTCATTGAATTAACTTCTCCCCTATGCTATTATTTCCTGATTTTGCTAAGTTTCAGCAAGATGTAGTTCAACTATGAGATAGAGAATAAAAAAGCCACAATTCCTGCTGAATTTGTGGCTTTTAAGCTAACACTAACAACGTAATCTTAATCTGCAAAATCTTTAAGTGAATCCATCAACTTACGACGGGTAAAGAAAATCCGGCTTTTCACAGTGCCTATCGAAATATTGAGATGATCTGCAATTTCTTTGTATTTATATCCCTGGTGGTGCATCTCGAAAGGCATACGCTGATCAGCATCCAGTTTCGCAATACTTTTATTGATCTCCTTTTCTGAGAATTTTGAATCGGGTGAAGGAAAATCTGTTTTACGCGGGATATTAAGGTAAAATAAATCTTCAGTACTATCAATTATGGTATTTGCTTTTTGATTGCGGCGATAGTTATTGATGAATGTATTTTTCATTATTGTATAGGTCCAGGCCTTAAGATTGGTATCAGCTGCAAACTTGTCACGGTTTGCAAGAGCCTTAAGATAGGTATCCTGAATCAGGTCCTTAGCTTCTTCGCGATTTGAAGTAAGCATATTAGCATAATATTCCAGATTCTGATATAGACTTATCAACTTATGATCGAATTCTATTTGACTCATGGCGCTGTGTGTTTAATTAATTTGATGCAAAGTTAAACACTTTTATTTAGAATTGTTCTAAATTATGTTAAAAATTTGTTAAATTTTTAGTGCAGGTCCCACAAACAGACATTATACTCACTATATCAACACTTTAGACAATTTAATATTTAGAGCCTAATGTAATTATTATTGAAGAAAAAGTTGAAATAGAATTTGAAACTTTTCTTAAAGTGACACTCATAAATATAATATACACTAAATCAATTAAATAATAAAAAGTAGGTTTTATTGCCAAAATAGAAAATCTTTCATATTTTTTTAAGGAAATCGTTAAATTCAATTAATGTTGCAAAAGTTTTAATGTTTGCAGGCAGCTTAACATCAGATTCTTTTATATAATGACCGCCCATCAATATCTGTTTGTCACTATAAAGTTGCGAAAGTTCCTGGAAAATTCCCTGCAAAGTTTCAGAAGGTAAATTGGTAGCAATAGATGTTACCAGGTAATCAACAGGCTGGATTTCAAAAATATCCTTAAGACTAATTAAAGGAACGTTCTGCCCAAGATAAATTACTTTATGCCCTTCCTTCCGAATCAAAAAATGAAGATACATTAATGCAACATCGTGATATTCATTTTCGGGCAAGAACAAAAGAAATGTTTTATGGTTATGCCTGAATTCCTGTTGCCCGTCGATAGCCAGTGTAAGTTTCTGTCTGATGAGGCTCGAAATAAAGTGTTCCTGGGCAGGAGTAATTGTACCTATTTGCCAGAGTATTCCAATTTTGTCGAAGAATTTATAGAGCAAATTCTCAAAAGTATAATCAAAACCTTGTTTAATAATTGCTGAAGAAATGATTTTGTCGAATCTTTGTTCATCATATTCAATCATTGACATAACAAGATTATCAACCTGGTGATCATTGTCAAGGTCCTGACTAGTGAGACTAATCACGGATGAATTCAATTCATCAGGCGACATACTTTGAATATTCGAAATTTTATATCCGTATTTATTAAGAATAGCTACATTCATCAAATGTCTCAGATCCTCATCAGTGTAATACCTGATGTTTGTTTGAGTACGCGCAGGCGCCACAATTCCGTATCTTTTTTCCCATATACGAATAGTGTGGGCTTTTATGCCCGTTATTTTTTCCAGATCTTTAATAGAATATTTTATCATTGATTCCTCACATTCATTTGTTATGATAGTAACATATTTAACTACTTTTTGTTTAATCTTTACAAAAATAGTTTAATGTTTTGTCATCAGTGCCTATAAAATGCAGAAAAAGTACAATTTTTAAAGAATCATTGCAAAAATTGATTTCATAACTGAAATAAAGTTATTGTTTCTTAAAGTCTTGCCAAAACAAAGGAGGAAAATTTTTTATTCTAAGTGCAGGCTGCTTAGAAATGGATGCCGGATACTTAGCAGGGAATATACCAAATAAAAAAAGAGGCAACTCAGGATATTGCCTCTCTTAAAAAATGCGTGAAAAACGATTACTTTGCTTCTTTCGCCTTTATTCCGCAACCAATAGCTTTAGTAAACGAAGGATTAGGTGGGCCTCCTGCAAGCAATGCGTCAATAGCATTTGAAAGATAAGGAACAGTTACTTTAGATGCTTCTTGTGAGTTATTGTCAATTGCTCCTGTGTAACGAAGAATTAAATCTCCACCTTTTTTCTCCAACAGGTAAACCTGGGGCGTATGGGTAGCGCCGTATTTCCGGCATATATCACCTGTTTCATCGAAAAGATATGGAAAAGAATATCCCTTTTCCTCTGCCCGCACTATCATATTCTCGTATGAGTCCTCGGGGTATACTACCGGATCGTTCGGACTAATGGCAATCACAGGGTATCCTTTTGATTTATACTTTTTATCAAGAGCTATGATCCGGTCCTCGTAAGCTTTGACATAAGGACAATGATTACAGATAAATATAACCGTAAATCCTTTTGCAGATGGATAATCGATGAGAGAAACCAGTTTCCCGTCAATGTTTTTGAGTTTAAATGTGGCGGCTTTGTCACCCACATTGTAACCTTGCGCGAAAGAGAATGAGAGCGCAAACAATGAAATGCAGAATGTAATTATCAGATTTTTCATGGTGTATTTAATTTTAGATTAATAATGGAATCAAGTTCTTCGAAAGTGAATGCTTTGGGATACGATTCCCTGAAATTTCGGCCATAAAGCAAAGTAAAAGGTATATCGCCCGACCAACTTGCATCCACTTTATTTATCCACCGGTTCTGGTCCGGATCGTTGAGTAAAAATACATCGGAAGTAATATTTTTTGATTTCACAAAGGGCTCAAGCCTGCTTGTCAGTTCCTTGGTAAAATCGAGACTCACCATCATAACTTTGAACTTTTTATCCGAATATTTTTTTTCAACTGCCTGTATTGTCGGTAATTCTTTAATGCACGGGGCGCACCATGTAGCCCAGAAATTAACCAGGTAAACCGTATCGTTGGTGTTATTGAGATACGGCTCTAACTGGTCGAAATTTACAACTTGTATTTCGTTCACCTTCTTTACCTGAGATTTCGCAATCTGGCAAACCAACAGGATTGGAAGCAATAAAAGAATTCTCCGCGGCATAGAAATCAATTTTGTTGTATGATTAACAAGTAATGCATGTAAAAGTTTAGAAATCCGCCCTATCAACTTTTAGTTTTACACGATTTAACACAAATACAGTAACAGAAAATACTGAATTTACAAAGAACTTGCAATCAATGAATTACTATTTATTTAAGTCTTCAAGGGTTTTAAATCCTTGAGGGACTCGCCTGCAACAAACAAATCACAATTTCAACCCTTGTCTCAATTCAATATCTCATATTTAAGCATTATACATTGTAACAGGAGACATATTCAGATGGGATGCAACTGAAGTAAAATTAAATGGAGGAAAATCTTTATATTAATCCTATTTTTATCAGAGTTTTGTATTCCTTTTATCTCTAATTTTATCCCGAATTTAAATGATTAGAATATGTTTAAAGTTAATGAATACTTTGATGGCAAGGTAAAATCTGTAGCCTTTGAAACTACTGACGGATCCGCAACTATAGGCGTTATGGCCCGGGGAGAGTTTGCATTTGGCACATCAACTGTTGAGCACATGACTGTTACTTCCGGGAGAATGGACGTTAAACTTCCAGGTGAAACACAGTGGAAGACCTATAAGGAGTTTGAGACTTTTGTTGTTCCAAAGGATATTAAATTTAATGTAAAGGTTGATAGTGATACCTCGTATCGTTGTCTGTATAAATAAATTGAAAGCGGCTT
>CAJDUB010000062.1_pt1 | contig 15421 bp, 15 predicted proteins | sample 7390251 | NCBI WGS metagenome assembly CAJDUB01 (sample SAMEA7055665, study PRJEB34461) | soil metagenome | biome: terrestrial ecosystem; feature: Peninsula; material: soil | place: Antarctica | collected 2016
TATTATACTTTTGCAGCTTTTGGTATCAAAAATAGTCCGCAAAATTCCGGCTCTTCCTACTATGATTGCCGGTATAGCTATGGGGACAGTTGGTATGGCCATTCTCTCAATCTCAACCTATGCCTGGGTTTTTATCGCCGGGATTGTAATTTTCTCCATAGGCGAAATGACAGCTCATCCTAAGTTTATTTCCTATGTAGGATTGATAGCTCCTGCTGACAAAAAAGCCCTGTACCAGGGATATGCTTTTCTCTATGGCGTGATTGGTAGCGGAATAGGGGGAATTCTTGGCGCTACGCTGTATGTGCATTTTGTCGACAATCTTCACCAACCCGGGGTGCTATGGTTTATTTTCAGCCTGATCGGAGTTGCCACGATTATTGGACTTCTTCTGTACAACCGGTTTATTTTACCACGGGGAAGTGAAAATAGTTAAATAAAATCAGTTAATGGGAAACAGTAATTTCTGATTAATAATTGATTGATCAGGGAATTACGTTTGATTGTGAATAATGTCCCTTCGCGTTGCTTGGGATGACAGTGAATAATAACTTATTAAACCATTAAATTTCAACGCTTTAATGATTAGTTACATAAGCGAGAGAATATGAATAGAGAAGCAGATTTTGAGGGTTTAGGCACCCCTCTCTTTTTGAGGAGAGGGGACGGGGGTGAGGTCTTAACTAGTGAATAGTCCCTCAGTATTGTCTGATAAAGTTCATAAAATAATAACTTGTTAAACCATTAAAATTCAACACTTTAATAATTAGTTACATAAGAGTTAATAGTGTCTGTACACCCGTAGGGTGTCTGACACTGGAAATGTAATTTTGAATCGTTTCACTCTGTAACTCAGAAACCCTGTAACCCTGCGCTTCGGCTTCGCTCAGCGGCCTGTAACCCTGTAACCCTGTAACCCTATATTTACTATGGAATTTGAACTTATCGATCACGAATATATTCAGCTGAATCAACTCCTTAAACTACTCGGACTGGTCGAAACAGGCGGTGAAGCCAACCAGCGCATAGTGGATGGGGAAGTTAAGGTGAATAAAGTTGTTGAATATCAAAAGCGGAAAAAACTGCGCCCGAACGATGTAGTAATTTTTATGGGAAAATCAATTACGATTAAATAAGGCAGCATTGCCCGAAAAGGCTAAAAGTAGATTTCAAAAAAGATATTTTCAGCGCATATACCCATTTTAAGTAATATATCATTTACTTCGTATATCATCTTGCCGTTTCCACAAAGATAAAAATCGCCATTACTTTTAGCGGGAAACGACCGGAGATAATCAGGAATCCTCTGCTTGTACTGTCCTTTCGGGTCTTTCGATGTAAGCAATGTATATTTAAAAGGGTCGTATTCGCTCCGTCCGTAAGCGTCTTCAGGAAAACGGACGCCATGAAAAAGATAATAATCCAGGTCAGTATAGCTTTGTATAAAACTGTGGAACGGGGCGATCCCGGTATCCGTTGCAAAAAAAGTGTAATTCCTGGCTGTATTATTTTTATCCACAACAAAATTTCCGAATGGATCTTTATATTTAATCATGCTTCCCTCAGTACATTCCTTTAATTTTAGCGATAAATCCCCTCCTGGTATTTCTTTTATAAGCACTTCGATAAAGTTGTCGCTAATTGAACTGTAGATTGAATAATCGCGCAAAAACGGATATGATGGTAATCCTAATCCGATATGCTGGCCGGGTTGAAAAACTATATCGTTCCTTTCGAACCTGAGTATGTAAGCATTGCTCGTTAAATGCTTAATGCTTATAACTCTGGAAAATTTTTCGACTTTCATTTCGAATAATTAATATGTATAAATGAAAACAATTAAAGAAGTCGGAATGTTTATCAGGCTGAAACCTAACAAGGGGAAATGGGTGTTAATGAACAACAAAAACACCTGCCACTTTCGGATTAGCATTTTCCCTAGGGTATACAATCACGCCGGATTATTTGAAAAATAAAGTCCTGACAGCCTTGAATCGGACTTTATCCGTGATGAGCTTGGCTCGCTGATACGTCCATCACACGACGGTGAAAGATATTTGCAATCGGGAAATATAAAAACCAGCTTCATTGGAATTTGTCGGATAACAAAAATCCCTGCCATTTTTAGCTGGCAGGGATTTTTACGCTATTGAAACTACTTTTCTAACAAGTCACCAATTCGGTTTTTTCCATGTATGAATTATATTCATGTTCAAGAGTCTGCATCAGTTCCTTAACAGGGATAATTTTATTTGTTTTCCACACATTACTGCCGGCAAAAGCATAGCCTCTTCTGAAATTCCCTCTTAACGCTGAGGTAAGCGAGGCGATAATGCAATAAGGAGCTGTATTGATATCGCAGGTGCGTATGCAGTTTACCGGGCAGGTCTTGGGCTGGCGTTTTCCTGCTTCCACTTCATCCAGAAATGGAGATTTGATAGCACGCCCCGGCATGCCAACAGGACTTTTTATAATTTTAACGTCTTCTTTTTTTGCATCCAGATAAGCTTGCTTAAACTCAATGGAAGCATCGCATTCGTCGGTAGTAACAAAACGGGTACCCATTTGAACGCCAGAGGCGCCCAGGTTCAATATTTTAACTATGTCGGAGCCGGAATAAATTCCGCCGGCAGCAATTACAGGTATAGTTTTTCCATTAAGCAGTGCGATGGCCTCAACAGCCTGAACCACTTCGGGAATTAATTTTTCGAGAGCATAGTTTTCATCAAAAATCTGCTCAAGCTTAAATCCCAGGTGACCGCCGGCTTTAGGCCCTTCCACTATCACGGCATCAGGCAGATAATTGTAATTGGCAAGCCATTTGTTGCATATCAAAGTTGCCGCTCTTGCCGATGAAACGATCGGAACCAAACGGGTTTTGCATCCGGGAGTCAGAAATTTTGGCAGATCAAGCGGAAGACCAGCTCCTGAAATGACCATGTCAATCCCTTCTTCAATCGATGTGCGCACCAGGTCCTCATAGTTGGAAAGTGCTACCATAATATTTACACCGAGTATCCCTGTTGATTTTTGCCTGGCTTTCCTGATCTCTTGTTGTAAACCGGAAATACAATTAGCAAGATAGTCTTTTGAAGAGTCTTTATATAACATTCCCAACCCGGCAGCAGAAATAACGCCTACACCACCTTCATTTGCAACCGCAGATGCAAGCCCCGAAAGTGAAATGCCCACTCCCATGCCACCTTGTATTATGGGTGTTGGAATTACTAATCCGCCAATATTTAATTCTTTCATCTTCATCATATGATGTGCTGTTTTTCGTTGGAAATTATAATGTTTTCGGGGATTTAAATTGTCTACGGATGTAAACGGTTTGTTTGTATCTGTGCTTACTGATCACAAAAGTAATATTGAAAAGGATTGCCCGCTCAAAAATGGGCTGCACTGTATGAAATGGGAGGAAACGTCAGGTTTAGGGCTGAATTGTCGTATGCCCCGGGATGAAATGTAGGTTATATCCCTGAATAAGTAGTTTTAAACCCCTGAAAACTTATCCTGAAGGATGAAATGACTAACAAAACGGGAGTGGGGATTCACTTATTTTCGGGAAAGAAGCTTTCTGAATTTAGCTACATTTTGCCTGGAGACCGGAATACGGAAATCGAGGCCATTGGATTCGAGCGTATAATTGGGGGAGATACCTGTAAGCCGCGATATCTGGTCAATATTCACCAGGCAGCAACGATGACATTTTTTAATATTCTGGAACGATGACATGCGCGATTCAACATTACTCAGGGTTTGCCTGATCATCTGTTTACGGATCGTTGCACCTTCACGATAATAAATCTCAATATAATTACTCGCCGACTGTATAACTACAATATTCTTTAGCTCAGTTTCAAAAACTTCTTTGCCATTATCGGATTCAATCCGGACCTGTTCATTTGTTGAAACATGCATCCCTTTTCTTTCATCGGTGAGCCATTGCCGGCCACTGTCAATCACCTGGGATACTTTCGATTTGAGCGAATTATTATAATTTGCCAGGTTGAAGAGAATCAGGGGCAGCAAAGCGATTGCTCCTGATCGGAATACTGTAAGCGATTGCATGCCGGTTATATCAAAAGCCATTGCTATCAATGTAAATGTCACAATCAGAACAGCAAACATGCCAACATTCCAGATCATTTCCTTTTTAACTGTCCACCTTTCCGATTCGAACACTTTTGGGAACAATCCCGGCAGGAATAATGTGTTGAAAAAAAAGTTGGCTGCACTGGTCAGGCCAATCACAAGAACGAAATATCCATCCCTGGGCGATGCCAGGAAATTTATGCCAAAAGGCTGAAAATACAGCATAATCAGCATAAAGCCCATGCATACAAAAGTAATGGTGCGCAGGTTATGTTTAAAGTTATTATGGAAAGGATAAGGTTGGTTCAGGTTTTCAAACATCACCGGGTTTTTCATTGCAAAGGTACAATTAATATGCTGACTACTATATGTGAAATGAAAGAGCTACTGAAATCACAACGCAGAAATACTGTTTCAGATTTGCAATGATGGTAATTAAATTCGGACCTGATTCGCACAAAAAATAGTTTTGTGTGTTATTAAATGAAAATTAATAAATGCGCTATTAAAAATGTGCCTGCATTTCGAAAGCGCATTTTCAGCATACATTTTAAAGTTAGCCCTTCAAAGCATACGATTAAAGTAAATCCCTTTGATTTTAATTCACCTAAAAATCTAAAATTATGAAAATTACAGATTTTACTGAGAATGGTTTGGTGCTCAGCATACTTGAGGATTTGAAAGAATCCATAGGTCCTGAAAAAAGTTTTTCGGACATTATTGACGATAACGGGAATCAATACGTTGACCTTGTTCAGGAGGGAGGAGGTGTATTGGGAGTTGCATTGGTTGGATATATTTATGTGCTTGAACAAACAAAGATCAGGTTCCTCAGCCTGGCTGGTACATCTGCCGGTTCGATCAATACTCTTTTGATGGCAGCTGCCGGCAGAATTGATGAAACCAAAAGCAGCTGGATTCTGGAATGCCTGTGTAATAAAAAATTGTATGATTTTGTTGACGGCGATAAGGATGCGAGGGAATTTATTGATGCCTTATTAGGTGACGTAAGCAATGTTAAACTTGCCTTGAAAGGTACCCAGGTTATTGACAACTTCCGTGATGACTTAGGTTTAAATCCTGGAAACAATTTTCACGATTGGATGAAAAACCTGCTCAACCAAAAGGGAGTAAAAAATATGGGAGACTTGCAGCAATTGCGTGATTCGGGTGTGAGTGATGGCAATAACCTACGGAATAGATTGACAAATTCTATTTACACTTCTCAAAAGGATTTGCTGGATCTGGCTATAATTGCTGCTGACATTACTACCCAAAGTAAAATTGTTTTTCCTCAAATGTCGGAATTGCTGTATATGAATCCTGAAATAGCAAATCCAGCTGATTTTGCACGGGCTTCCATGTCGATTCCATTCTTTTTCCAGCCGTTCCGTATTAGTAACCTGCCTTCCGGCGTAGATGCCTGGAGGAAATGGAATGTAATGACAGGTCTGAATGCTTCCGTACCTAATGAGGTTCTTTTTATGGATGGTGGAATTATCTCCAATTTTCCTATCGATATCTTCCACACCAATTACAAAGTGCCAGATGCACCAACTTTTGGAGTTAAAATTGGTCTTGATAAAGCTTCAATTAATGAAAACAAGAAATTTTTCAGTCTAATTGGTTCTGTCTTTAATACAGCCAGGTTTTCTTCCGATGATAATTTTTTACGTACTAATCCCGATTTCAAGCACCTCATTGGATACATAGATCCTGGAAATCATAACTGGCTGAACTTTGGATTAACTGATGACGCTAAAATTGACCTTTTTATCAGGGGAGCTCAGGCTGCGTCTGTTTTCCTGAAAACTTTCAACTGGACCAAATACAAAGAAATAAGGAAGTTGAAGAAAGAACTTTATGTTTAAGGTATAGATTATTAATTACAAAAGGTTCAGATCAATTCAGAACACCTGCTTTGATTTTGGTTTTCATTTTGTAGATTTGCAGAAACATCTAATCTTCTAAATGCTATTGTAGTACTGAGGATTAAGCAAATTCTTAATTTCAGAACTCATTAAATATCTGAGGAATACTTCAGGAAATTAATAGTCGAAAATAATATCCACTTAAATGAGAAACTTGTTCCTGCTGCTTTTACTGATTACATGTCCTTTTTCTGTCTTATTTTCTCAATCAACTATTTTTGACGAATCCCGTGTTTCATCCGTTTATATCGAAATTCCGGAAGATTCTCTGAAAGTTATTATGACTGATATTCTTTCCGATCATTATTATATGGCTATGTTCATTTATGATTACGGAACTGGTCGGGATACGCTTAAAAATGTTGGTTTCAGACTACGCGGGAATACATCCAGATATTCGAAGAAAAAATCATTTAAGATAAGTTTTAATGAATATGCTTCGGGTCGGCGATACCAGGGAGTTAAAAAGATTAACCTAAATGCTGAACATAACGATCCGACACTGATCCGTGAAAAACTCTTTTATGATACGTGGGTTAATTCAGGGATGGTTGAAAGGCGTACTAGTTTCGTTCGTATGTATATTAACAATATGTATTATGGATTATACACTAACCTGGAGGAGTTTGATAAGGATTGGCTGCAGAGAGTTTTCGGCGAAAAAAGCGGTAATCTTTACAAATGCACTTATCCTGCCGACCTGGTATATCTGGGACCTGATCAGCAAACCTATAAAAATATTAATAGCGGTTCAGCAACTGGTGGACGGGCTTATGACTTAAAAACCAATGAGGAAGTAGATGATTATTCTGACCTGGTTGATTTAATCACTGCTTTAAATCAGCCGGTTGATGCCGGTTTTGTAGCGATGATATCTCAAAAAATTGAGGTAGACGGTTTATTAAAAGCATTTGCCCTTGATGTGGCTTCCGGCAATTGGGACGATTATATGTATAATAAAAATAATTATTTCCTCTATCATCGTTCTGATAATGGTAAGTTTGAGTTTATAACGTATGATGCTGATAATACTTTTGGAGTTGATTGGGTTAACCGTGACTGGGCAAACCGTAATTGTCTGGATTGGTTTTCACATAGTGAACCGCGACCGCTGGCAGTCAAATTACTTTCTATTCCTGAGTTTGACCGGAAATTCCAGCAATACCTGGATACCATCGCACGGCGAATCATAAATCCCGATAATATATTCCCGCACATTGATTCATTGAAACTGTTGATCAATGATGCTGCTATTACCGATACTTTCCGTCCCCTTGATTATGGTTATACTATTTCTGATTTCAATAACGGATTCATAGCAACAGTTGACGGGCATACACCTTATGGTGTGAAACCTTTTCTCACCATTCGGTCTGCCAGCATTTTGGAGCAACTTACGTTAACTTCGGTAGAAAAAACTAAAAATGTGAATTCTCTTGTTTCACTTTATCCAAACCCTGCCAGCGAGCTAATTAATATACGCCTTGAACCTTCGTCCGGAGCAAAGACATGTAGCATTTTTGACATAACCGGTAAACAACAGCAAACTTTTAAACTGAATGCCTGGCAGACAGAGAAAGTTTTAGATATATCTGATTTATTACCAGGCTTATACACATTGGTAATATCTGATTACGGAAACATTATTACTTCGCGGTTTATTAAAATGTAAGTAACTATTCAGCCTTTAAGCCATCTATTTTGCCACAGATTTCACAGATCTGCACAGATTTAATGCTGTTTTCAGTAGTTTTAAAACAAAAAACAGATAACAGGAATTAATTTTTTTTGTATAATTTGAGCAATCTGTGGCAGTACTAATCTTTTATGGTATTGACGGGGCTGACTAGTCACAAATAATTTTTTCGGCTGAATCTGATTCCCCAATCCCTGATTCTATCAGTTAATTTATATCTTTCTAAAAACTTTGCGTAGTTCTTTGGTTACTTCGCATGCAAAATCCTCGAGCGCTTTATTATTAAAATTGTTCGCGGCAGCATCCACATTAATTATCGAGATTTCAACTTTCCCGTCCATGTGTTGCTGAACAATAACATTACAAGGCATCATAATCCCGGCTTTATCGTAAGCTTGTAGCGCTTTATGGGCGAAGGAAGGATTACATGCTCCTAATATACGGTATGGTCTGAAATCGACATCAATTTTTTCCTTCAGAGTATTTTTGACATCAATTTCGGTAATAATTCCAAACCCATGTTCCTTCAATATCGCAGTTACATGAACAATGGCTTCTTCGAAACCCAGGTCTGTTATTTTTGTGAAAAAGAGGTTCATTTTTAGTTTTTTTTAAATTAACAGAAATCAAACTATTTATACATCCTGGGCTTTATCGGTAAGCATAGGAACAAAACGGAAAGTGCCGTGAGTTTCAGTTTTTATTTCCGTGTCGGTCACTTTTGTTACAAGTGTCATGATCTGAATATTGGTTTTACCAACCGGTGCAACAAGTCGGCCACCTGTTTTGAGTTGCGAAATCAATGAATCAGGTATAAACGGAGCAGCAGCAGTAATAAGAATCCTGTCGAAAGGAGCATGAGCCGGCAATCCTGCATACCCATCGCCATAAAACAATCTGACCCTATAGTTTAGTGGCGGATTCAATGATTTTAAATTATCGTACAGGAATTTTTGCCTTTCAATGGTAAATACCCGGGCGCCCATTTCGGCCAGAATGCTGGCCTGGTATCCCGATCCGGTTCCTACTTCAAGAATCCGCATCCCCTTTTCTATCTGTAAAAGTTCACTCTGAAAAGCAACTGTATAAGGCTGTGAAATGGTTTGGCCTGAACCTATGGGGAATGCTTTATCTTCGTAAGCAAATTCAAGGAATGAAGAATCGAAGAAATAATGTCGTGGAATAGCATTCATTGCACTCAGCACATTTTCATCCTTAATACCTTTTTCGCGCAGCAAATCAATAAGTTTTTTTCTTAATCCTTTGTGTCTGAAGGTGTCAATAAGTTGTGAAGATGTCATATAGGTTGGAGAGAATTAGAATCTGCGAATTTAGATAACTAATTGGTAGTTTGTGTAATCGGCCGGAGAAATATATTCTTTTATTCATAATAAGAATTAATTAGTGGTAAGTGGACAAAATTCAAAAAACATTCATATCTTTGCAAAAGTTTTAATACAACCCACTCTGAATTTTCCTGATTCTTCCCGGTAATTATTTCAAGTATACCTTTTTTCAGGTTTTCACATGATAGTATAATTTAATTCATACGATTTAAACTCCCATTTATTCTTCCAATCAATCCCCATTCGCATGTACGATAAAAGCGAACTCGAAAGTAAGCTGCTCAATGAATTACGCGATATTGCAAAGCAGTTTAATATCCGCAAAAGCGAAACAATGAAAAAACAGGATTTGGTTTACCAAATCCTTGATCTGCAAGCAGCTAACCCATCACCCGACATTCTGGAAGCTGAAAAAAACGGCAACGTATTCCTGCTGAAAAGCTGAAAGAAGTCAGAAAAGTAGAAAATAAACCAAAACAAGAGATTGTTCCTGACCCAAAAAAGGCCGGGAAACAAGAACTCCCCGAAGTAAAAAATGATGAAGCTACTCCCGCCAAACCCAATGAGTTAGCTCCCGTTAAACCCAATGAGTTAGCTCCCGTTAAACCAGATGAGGTTGCTCCCGTTAAACCCGATGATACAAAAAAACGAGTTGTAACTCCTTACGAACCCAGACGAAGTTATAACCGCGATGGCAATAAAACTGATGATGATACACCGTCAGTTAAATCATACGAACGTCCTGAATCAACAAATGTCCCTGCATGGGAACTACAGGAATTTCATGAACGTCGTCGCAGAGGCCGCCGTCCGCAGGAAAGAGATGATAATACAGTAACTCCTTCTGTTGCCAATGAAAATGATGAGACACCTGCTGTTATCGAGAAAACTTCAAGGAACAATGATTGGAAACCAAAACCAAGGGTATCAAACCAGGAAGATGATGCTGCCTTAAACGAAGAGAAATCATCAATGCCTGATGACTTTATTCCTTCATTTGATTTTAAGGAGCCAAACACTGAAATTCTGAGCAGGCATGAAGTTATTCAAGAAGAAGTTGAAGAAGTAGTTCAGAACGGTAATATGCTGGCAGAACAGCCCCGGACCAATGATATCTCCAGGGATATGCAACGGTATGGACGTGGTGACCGCAACGATCGTACTGATCGTCGGCCCCAACAACCACAGCAACCACCGCGTGAAGAGTATTCCTGGGAATTTGAAGGAATTGTGAGTTGTGAAGGCGTTCTCGAAATGATGCCTGATGGATATGGATTCCTGCGTTCTTCAGACTACAATTATCTGAGTTCGCCTGATGATGTGTATGTTTCACAATCGCAGATAAAACTTTTCGGACTTAAAACCGGCGATACGGTTAAAGGAACAATCCGGCCACCAAAAGAAGGTGAAAAGTATTTTCCCCTGGTAAAGGTTGAAAATATAAATGGAAAACTTCCTGAGGAAATCCGCGACCGTATTCCTTTTGATTATCTTACACCTTTATTCCCGGAAAAGAAATTTAAACTTACAGGTCATCCGGGGCAACGTGGTTTAATTGTTGCACAACCAAAAACCGGTAAAACCGTTTTACTTAAAGAAATTGCCAATGCCATAGCCTACAACCATCCGGAAGCATACCTTATAGTATTACTGATTGATGAACGTCCTGAGGAAGTAACTGATATGGCTCGTAATGTAAAGGCAGAGGTTATTTCATCCACATTTGATGAACCGGCTGATCGACATGTACGTATTGCTAACCTGGTTCTCGAAAAAGCCAAACGTCTCACCGAATGTGGTCATGATGTTGTTATTCTTCTGGATTCAATTACCCGTTTGGCAAGAGCTTACAATACGGTTGCTCCGGCTTCAGGAAAAGTGCTTTCGGGAGGTGTGGAAGCAAACGCGCTTCAAAAACCAAAACGATTTTTTGGCGCCGCCCGTCAGATTGAACATGGCGGTTCACTTACTATTATTGCCACAGCGCTAACGGAAACAGGTTCGCGTATGGACGAAGTAATTTTCGAGGAATTTAAAGGTACCGGTAACATGGAGCTTCAACTCGATCGAAAACTCTCCAATAAGCGTATCTTCCCGGCCATTGATATTGTGGCTTCAAGTACCCGTCGTGATGATCTTTTACTCGAAAAAGACGTATTGCAACGTTTATGGGTTCTGCGTAATCACCTTGCAGACATGAATCCGATCGAAGCAATGGATTTCCTGAGAGATAAAATGAAATTCACACAAACCAACGAAGAATTCCTGATCTCAATGAACAGTTAATTCAGCTAACAATATTCGATTGTATATGCATAAAGAAGAAGGCCGGGAATTTTCCCGGCCTTCTTCTTTAATAGTCCATACTAAAAATACGTAGGCTTCGTCATAAGTTATATCATTTTTACTTTTTCCCTGCAGAAGGTGTTGAACGCTTATGATCTTTTATTTTATCCATAAGCATTTTCTGAAAATCGCGTTCAGCAGCATATAACTTTAATACTTTAACTGCCGGAAGCACTGATTTGAATTTGGTATGATATTCCTTTCGCAGATCCAGGTATTTTTGTGCTTCAATAATCTGGCTATCAAGCATTTTATTAGCTTCACTTTCCGTTAGTTTGTCGTATTCAGCTTTTTGAAAACCACCTGTTTCTTTAAATGATTTCCTCAGTTCATGCCTTTTTGCATCGTATTCATTATAAACCGGCCAAAAAGCTTTAGCTTCATCGGGTGTAAGGTTCATTTGCTGGGTAAAATAAGCAATTTTCTGGGCCTGGATATTTTTATGCTGGTCTCCACGCTGTTTTCCCTGTTGATTCTGTTGGATATATTGAACTTCAGGTTGATTACCTTGTGAAGTAAAATCGCTTTGCTGTTTAACAGATTGATTATTTTGTTGATCAGGCCTTAGATTATCCCGCTGGGCGCTCGCTTCAAATGATTTTACCAAAAACATAAATACCAGGAGCAAACTTGTACCTGAAATTCTTGCAAAATTTGTTTTCATAATTTCTTTTTTAGTATTCATTTAATAAATCAATCTCGTTTTCATGTTCTTTCAAATATTCCTTTATTTCATTAATGCTTGGTTCCGTTTGGTTTAAAGCTTCGGTTCCGATTGTATTGTTAACGGAGTTTTCCAGCTCTTTATCAATGGTACTGCTTTCTGCCAGTAATACTTCCTGGGCATACGATTCATCGTAAGCCATTTTAATTTGTGTCCATTCATCAGCAACCTGTATGGGTGACGAGTTTTTAACAGGAATAACAAAAATCAGAAAAACAGCAACTATTACTGTGACCAATGCAGGAGCCCAAACTAATGGCTTACGGAATGATGGAACTAAAATCTTTAAAAATGATCTGCTTCCCTTTTTGTTAATGCTATCAACAATACGTGGGCTCAATGAATCAAAATATCCATCAGGAACTTTAAAACCACCGGCTTCTTTCCTCAGTTTTGCAAGAATCGGAGGCAGCTGCTCGGTTTCGTTTATTTGATCAGATATGTTTATTTTCTCGTTCATGATACATCTATGACATTATCAATCTGTTAAAGTTTAATTTTCAGTTACAAATTCCTCAATTTTTTTTACAGCGAAATGATAAGAGGCTTTTAATGCTCCAACAGAAGTACCCAATACATCTGACATCTCATCATAACTCATGTCGTCGTAATACCTCATGTTAAATACTAATTGCTGTTTTTTCGGAAGCTTGATAATAGCATTGGCAAGTCGCCGTTGTATCTCCGTACCATCGAAATACTGATCATCAGATAATGAATTTACCATCATGGCTTCTGGTGATGATAAGGATAATAAGGAATGGAGTTTTTTGCTTTTCAGGAAACTCAGGGATTCATTTACTGCAATCCGATACAACCAGGTAAATAATTTAGAGTCTTCGCGAAAGGAATCCAGGTTGTTCCATACTTTTATAAAGATATTTTGTACCACATCATCCGTATCATCGTGATCCACAACTAGTCGTCGCACGAAATAGTAAATCTTTTCCTGGTATTTACGCACCAAAAGATTAAACGCATAATGCTTCCTGTCGGCATCGCGAAATAATTTAACCAATTCAATGTCAGTATATTCGGGCATGAATAGCAGGCTTCGATATTATTTTAGGTAATTGCCGGTAAAAACAGGAATAAAAAAGTTGCTGATCTTTTGTCCGGCTCAGGATTTATATTCCAAGTTTACATGTTTGATATGACTTCGGCTATGCTGAAAGGTTTAATTTTAAGGTTACGCTCAATTAACTTGGTTGGGCTGAAAATTACGCATTTAAATTTCTACTTACGCATTTACAGTTCTTTAAAAGGACTATTTATAAAGTTGAATATCGGTAGTTTTACCTGATTCTATTATGAAACTTTGCTCAACAGTATATAAAGTAGACCTGGAATTTTTCGGACGGAAAACAACCCGGTAGCTACCTGGCTGTAAGTAAAGCGTTTCCAGTGTAAGGGATTCATTAAGTTCATAAATCCTGGTGAGCTTGTTTTTATCATATAGCAATAAGGTGCCGTAACCGTTAAATGATTTACGGAAAACTGCAATTCCCGGTTCAGGTATTTCAATGGTAGTGGTATGACTCTGACTTATCATGATTTCCGGCAGTGTTATTCGTGGCAATGAAAGTACTTCCAGATCATATTTACCTGTAATGTACTTCTCAGTTTCTCCGAAGCTTTGAACATTAAGTGTCTGGCATGAGCCACTTTGCCTGACAATGGATTGCAGTCCTTTGGAAGCATTGCTAACGCCGGCCATTTTTAATTGCAGGTAACCTTGTGGCGCATCGGTTGCAACCACAGTATGTTTGCCGGGTGTAATGCTTAAAGTATCAATAACAACCGGGGGCAAAGTATGGATATCAACGCGATAGGTTATTAATGGGTCAATAACCAAGGTATCGGGCAAACCACGATTATTCATGGTATGGATGAAATTATATTTTACTTTACCTGAATACAAATCAGTAAAAGTCATTCCGGCATCGGTTTCTGTAGGCTTACCGGATTCATCCAAAAGATTAACCTGTACGGTAGTTGAATTAAGAGCTTGTGAAATAACCACATTCAGTGCTTTTTTCAGATCTTTTTCATTTGTAGCATCAAAATAAGTTCCTATGCAATTAAAAGCAAGATTAAAATCCTGTCCGATACCGATTATAAAAGGTTTCAGGATGATCCCGTTTTTCTGCAGCATTTTTGATACGGCACAGGGATCGCCACTACATTCTTCCATTCCATCGGTAATCAGAACAATAATATTACGACAGTTACTGCAAGGTGGAAAGTCTTTAGCTGATTGCTCGAGTGAATAGGCAAGGGGAGTAGTGCCACGAGGTGTAATTGTCCTGAGGCGGCTCTTTATTTTTCCGGTATTTCCAGGGGCAAAAGGCACTTCCAGTTTGGTGTCGGTGCATACCTGGGGTGGAAACTGGTACTGATGGCCGTAAACACGTAAAGCAAATTCTGTATTTTTAAGGTTAGCAATACTATCAAGCATTTCGGAAACTATATGCTTGGCAATATTGAATTTTGTATCGCTTTGCCATCGGCCGAGCATACTTTGTGAAGCATCAAAAATAAACAGAATGCGGGTTAAAGGTATAGTCTTTTGAACTTCAGGAGGCTGATTCTGAGCCATTGAACTAAAAGCCATAGATAAAATTATGGCTATAGTGATGATTCTGAGCTTAATACTGATTGCTTCTTTCAAAGTAATTGGTTAAAGAGTTAAACTGAGAGGTTGAATTTGAGATTTCAGACCATGGGGCAAAATATCAGATGATTCAGATCAAAGTTGTAAAACAACGACTATGCTTTGATTAAAAAACATGAAAACTACCGATCTCCAATTGAGGAACGTATAATATCTCATTTTATGATTCAATTTTCAATATTCTTTTCTGTGATTGATGCATACCGTTGTTTATAAATTAATAGCTAATTTATTCCATTAGTGTTATTACCAAATGGAATGTTAATAATTTTGGAAAACATTTTACCTTTCTTTTCGTTAACCACCATATGCTACTTTGCATAAGGTACATAATTATCGTTTCTCCAAAACTTTTTTTTCGTTTTCTTAAAACACCTTTCCCGCCCTATTCAATCCCCTCAAACTTGACCTGAACGCCGATCTAAATTCCCTAAAACAGTTCCCTTAAATCGTGGTGCAAATGTAAGCGGTTTTGCTTTTGTCCCGCCAATGCGCACTAAAAAAATGACCCAATTAATGCTTTATTTTTTCTGATAATTGTATATGCTATATTTTCAAGTCAATAGATGTGTTAACTAAATGTTAAGACCGGTAAAACTGAGCGAA
>CAJDUB010000065.1_pt1 | contig 15278 bp, 9 predicted proteins | sample 7390251 | NCBI WGS metagenome assembly CAJDUB01 (sample SAMEA7055665, study PRJEB34461) | soil metagenome | biome: terrestrial ecosystem; feature: Peninsula; material: soil | place: Antarctica | collected 2016
CGTGCCAGTGAGTTTGATGGGCTAGAGTTTGTCGAAGCCACCATTGAATCCTACGATCTCAAAGATGTAAATATCCTCATCGCCCTCCACGCCTGCGACACCGCGACCGACGACGCTCTTTACAAAGGTATCGCGGCCAAAGCCGACCTCATCGTTGCCGCTCCGTGCTGTCACAAGGAGATCCGTAAGCAGATGACATCGCCGGCAATGTTCCAAGACATCCTCAAACACGGTGTCATGATCGAACGCGTAGCCGAAACCATTACCGACGGCCTCCGTGCACTCCTGCTCGAACGTGAAGGCTACGCAACCCGGCTCTTTGAGTTTATCTCCGTCGAACACACGCCGAAAAATAATATGCTAGTCGGAACTCGTCTCGCAAAAACCAAAGATACTGGCGATATTGAAACCCAGTTCCCGGCACTGAATTTTGCCTTATCAAAAATCTTACTAAAAGAGAAAGAAGAAAGAGAAATTAAAAACAAATACCGGACTTACCACACCGAAATCCAAAATTTCTTTGCGACTTTTATCAATGTACCGGCTTTTAAGGAAATTTTAAATCTTACCGAAACAGGTTTTCATATAGTCCCCGGTCATGAAGTTTATCATGTGAATCCTGATTCAAATATGTTAAAGTTCCAGGATGGAGAACATATTAATCCAGGCTGGGGCATCAGTAATTTAAAGCCAGCTAAAACAATTGATAAAGGGTATTACCAAATCTTCTTTATTCATCATGTTGACGACACACAACTTATTGACCATACAATTGTAAAGTATATAAAATATGGTTGGCATCAATCGGTTGCAGGTAAAGAAAAGCACTCCAAAAGTTTTCATAGTTTCATCAACCACAATATATTCATTGATGATTCCAAAAAGATAACTTTTGCCAATACTGACAATCTATTCGAAGAAGTATCTCCCAAGATTACAAGTTTTGCAAAGGCTCCAAATACCACTTATATTGCTATATATGTCAGCCCCATTTCAAAATTGGATAAAGACCACCCGCAACACAAAACATACTACAAGATAAAAGAGCAATTACTTTATAAGGGTATTACTTCACAGGTACTTTATAAAGAACACCTTTCAAAAGAAGACTTTTACTACTTTCTGCCTAACATTTATGTTGCCATGTTGGCAAAATTGGGTGGCATACCCTGGCAGTTAGCGCATACTAACGGCAAGGATGAGATTATAATTGGTATTGGTGCATTTAAACCTAAGGATTCACCGGTTCGTTACGTGGGCAGTGCTTTTTGTTTTTCAAAAGATGGCATTTTTGAAGGCTTCAATTGTTTCCGCGAGAAAGAAACTACTTTGCTAGCCGGTTCAATCCGGGATGCAATAAAGATATTCAAAGAGAAAAAAGAAAATCTCAATCGGGTTATAATTCACTTTTACAAGGAAATCTCCGATAAAATGGAATTAAAGCCTATTCTTAATATGTTGGATAATTTAGGTGAGGGCGACACCCCTGTTATTGTAGTAACCGTAAATAAAACCGAAAGTAAAGAGTTGATGGGTTTTGATATTCAAAGCTATGGCAAGATGCCTTACAGCGGATCGCATGTCAAAGTAGGTTACAATAAGTATTTATTGTTCAACAACATTCGTTATCCGGATAATAAATTTGATTTAAATAACCGGGATTATCATTTCCCTGTAAAGTTATCAATCAGGGCTTCAAAAGAAGAACTGGTCGAAGACCTTGAAGTAGTTAAAAAACTTGTTGACCAGGTATATCAGTTTAGCCGCATGTATTGGAAGAGCATCAGCCAGCAGAATCTACCTGTAACCACCGCCTACCCCGAGATGGTTGCTAAAATCTATCCCTTCTTTGAAGAAGAGAATTTGCCGCCGTTTGGAAGAGAAAATTTGTGGTTTTTGTAAAAGTTGAATTCTTTATTCCTAAATATTATTTCCTTGACAAACAATTAATTACAAAGGTTTATTGAAATGGGCTGAAGCGTCATAAATTCCTCCCGTTCGTTCGAACTCAGCATAATCGGCTTGTTTTTGTTGCCAACGCTTTGCTAATTCCTTCATCTTAGCATGAGAATGCAAGAAACACATGGAGTGTGCCTGTCAAAACTTCGGCAGATGTCGATCTTCAGGATCCTTGATCCGGTTTTTGATGAAGTCGAAAGGCTGGAGCCAAAAGTCAAAAAGTGACCGAGCGCAGAAGGTTGCCGATAATAAACATATCCCGGGAAAGACAAAAACCCTTGATTTTACCGTGATGCGGAGATAACTTTGCGTGGAAATTGGAGGGGACTATATTGTTTATTATCTACTCTTTTATTTGTTGATTTCTGAAAGCCAGAAATCAAATATGACAATTAAAGATTTAAATGGATGTTTTCAATACACGAGATTCGTATTTTTTAGTTTATTCATTTTCTCGTTTCCTGTTTCCCTATTCTTGTATGAATTCCAAAATTAAAATCCATCATTTAAGGGAAACCACGCACCTGAATCCTGTATGCTCCAAACCAGTATCGTAACTTGTTTTCATCCTCGCAGCAACACGGAATCCTGAACAATATTGATCAGTACATAAAAATGAACCTCCCCTCATCCGGATCATACGAATCCGCCGGTCCTTTCGGATCAGTAACCAAACCCTTTTGAGCACAGACTGCATAATAATCTGGCCGGTACCAATCGCTGCACCATTCCCATACATTTCCTGCCATATCGTATAATCCATAACCATTTGCAGAAAAATGCTCAACCGGAGAAGTCCGGTAAAATTTGTCATTTTCAGTATTGTTGTTTGGAAAATTTCCTTGCCAGGTGTTGGCTTTTATCTTCCCTTTACTTACAGGTTCATCGCCCCACGGATAAATCGAATTCGGCTTACCACCTCTGGATGCATATTCCCATTCAGCTTCTGTCGGCAACCGTTTTCCTGCCCATCTTGAATATGCCACCGCGTCATCCCACGAAACCTGAACAACCGGATAATTACCCTTTCCATCTATATTGCTTTTTGGCCCCTCCGGATGTTGCCAACTGGCTCCTGGAACCCAACTCCACCAGATTGAAGCGTTACTAAGCGAAACAGCATGATTTGGTGGGGAAAATACCAGCGATGCTGCTACAAGCAAACTTTCAGCAGGTTTCGGCGTTCCTGCAGGAAGCTGTTTCTTTATCTCTTCCCAATCAGGTTTTTGTTCAGCCGTAGTTACATAGCCAGTGGCTTCAACAAAAGCACGAAACTGTGCATTTGTTACCTCGTGTTTGTCCATGTAAAATGATGAAACCTGTACCTTGTGTTTGGGGAATTCATCTGGTCTTCCCCAAAGCGAATCGCCTCCCATTGTAAAAGTTCCTCCGGGAACGATAACCATATCACCGTGCGACAAAAGGCTCTTTGTACCTGAATATTTTTTTCCTGAATCTATTAGGTTCAAATATGGGCGGGCAGGCAAACCTGAAGAGCAACAACTCAGGCTGTCAGCCCTTTTCATGGAATCTAATGCTTGAACCGTCTTCTTTTCTGCCTTTTGCTTATTCGAATGGCAGCCGGAGAATATAAAAGCCAGAAAAAAAGCAAAAAACAATCCGCTAATAAAACACTTATGGATAAATTTCTTTTTCACAACTATATTTCTTTTATTCAAATTAAAAACCATATAAGTCAAAGATAGTTCATGACTATTTTATGAAATCATCGAAAGCGTTGTAAATTCCACCCGTTCGTTCGAACTCAGCATAATCGGATTGTTTTTTTTGCCAATGCTTTGCCAATTCTTTCATCTTAGCATCAGCATGCTCGAAAAACATGGTGTATGCCAGACAAAACCTTGGCTGACGTCGATCTTCAGGATCCTTAATCCGGTCTTTGGTACATCCACCGTAACATTTGGTATACCACGGACAGATCTTACATTTCCGGGGAAGTATGTTCTTTGCTTTGCCAAACTCATCTTGTTTTTTGGAGTTGAGCATATTGATAATCCGGCCTTGCCTGATATTTCCCAAACGGTGGCGAGGCGAATAAACATTACCATTGTGCTCTATAACAACATAGGGGGCGCATTCTTTCATCATCGTGCATTCCGGAGATTCAAGTCCAACATATTTGTGGAAAACCGACTCGAAATGTCGAACAGAGGTAGTTGGCTCCCCATTCTTGAAATCATTGATCCATAAATCGAAAAGAGTGATCAGAAATTGTCCGTATTTTTCATCCGACACCGAAAAAGATGCTGCTTTTGATTTATCATTTTTGTCAGTTTCCACAACCGGGATAAATTGCATCCAGGTCAGACCAATACTCTTGTAATAGTTATAAAGTTCTTCAGCATAATCAGCAGAGTAGTCGGTGATGCAACACATGGCATTAACTGTGACACCCTCTTCCAGCAACATTTTGGCAACTCCTTCAACTTTTGCCCAGGTTGGATGCAGACCTTTGTCCAACCGGTAACGGTCGTGTATATGTTGCGGACCATCGAGTGAGAGACCGATCAGCCAGTCGTATTGCTTAAAGAATCTGGCCCATTCGCGATCGAGCAAGGTGCCATTGGTTTGAAATCCATTTCCAACTGACTGTCCATTACGTCCGTATTTTTTCTCCAACTCAATTACACGTTTGTAAAAATCAAGCCCCATCAAAGCAGGTTCCCCTCCCTGCCATGCCAGAGATACGCTTTCGCCTGATTGCTGCATAACCTGTCGGATCATTTCTTCCTGAATTTCAGGACTCATTGGATGGGTTTTGCTTTCAGGAAACAGGCTTTCTTTTTCCAGATAAAAACAATAGGTACAACCCAGATTGCAATCAGGTCCGGAAGGCTTGATTAATATCGATGATAAAGGTCTATGTTTTGCCATGTTTATTTCAAGTTAAATTTGTCTGAATTCCAAAGAGTAATTGGAATTTATTCTTTTTAATAATAGCAAAAATAAGTAATTCAGTCGTTGGTGAGTTTACTTCCCTACCAATCATTGTGAGGTTCAAAATCTTTGGATAGAAAATCACGTTTCTATTGCTCTATTACAAACAGCGATATTATTCCGGGATTTAAGAAAGCTGAAATTCGCAATGTTGCATTCATTGTAATACATTTTTAGACAAAAAAACAAAAAGATATTGATGTAATCTAAATCACTTTAGATTCAAATTATTTCAATTCAAGCTGCTCAATATTGGAATATTCATTGCCACGCAATGATACGAATGTTTTAAGCATGTCTTTCAGCTTTTCAGGATTGGAAACTGCCAAATTATTCTGTTCGCCAACATCGTCTTTCAGGTTATATAATTGGTATTCGGATGAATTCCCCAGTTCAATATTCACTTCTTTGGCAACAGCAGGTCCTTTATACGGAGGAATCAATAACCAATCCCCTTTTCGCAATGCCGTTTTACTTGAAGCTTCAAGTACGAGCGATTCGCGTCCAACTTTACTTTTACCCAATAAGGCATCCAGGATATTCTGACTATCGGTACTTGTTTCTTCAGTACCAACTAATTTGGCTAATGAAGCCAGCAAATCCATCTGGCAAACCAGTGCGTCAGAAATCTGAGGTTTAATCCTTCCTTTCCAGTAAGTGATAAATGGCACATGAGTTCCGGCATCAAAAAGGCTGTATTTACCACCACGAAGTGAGCCTGTAGGTTTGTGATTTCCTAATTTTTCAACTGCATCATCGTAATAACCATCATTCAATACCGGGCCATTATCGCTTGAAAAAACAATTAAGGTATTTTCAAGCAAACCTTCAGTATCAAGCGTTTTAACAAATTCACCTATACACCAATCGGCTTCCAGAATAGCATCACCGCGCGGACCCATACCTGATTGGCCTACGAAACGTGGATTTGGGGTACGTGGAACATGTGGTTCATTCAAGGCATAATATAGAAAGAATGGATGTTCCTTATGTCCTTTCACATATTCCTGAGCCTTTGCCAGAAAATGATCAGCCATGTCAATATCTGTCCATTTGGCTTTTGCTCCCCCTTTCATAAAACCAATACGGGGAATTCCGTTCACAATACTGTTGTTGTGACCGTGATGCCATTTCATAGTTAACATTTCAGGATGATCGATGGCGGTGGGTTCTCCTTCAAAATTCTTTTCGTAATTCACTTCAATCGGATCAGCAGAATCAACGCCAACCACATTCCCATTGTCAATATAAACAGTAGGAACACGGTCTTGCGTTGCTGCCATAATGTAGGCAAAATCGAAACCAACTTCATTTGGTCCGGGAGAGATATGTTGATTCCAATCCACCTGCAACAATTCCTGTCTGATAACCAATAGATTTGAGCATTTTGGGTAATGTTTGCTGTTCGGTGCTGATCAGCAAAGGAGCTGTTCCCGGCAAAATTTTAGCGTCTTTGTTTCGCCAGGGATAAGTTCCGGTTAATAAACCAAAGCGACTTGGAGTACAAGTTGCCGAAGTGGCATACCCATTGGTAAAACGAATACCTCCATTTGCTAAAGCATCGATATTCGGAGTTTTCAGTTCAGTTGCACCATATGAACCTATATCTCCATAGCCCAGATCATCCATGTAAATGACAACGATATTTGGCTTTGATGTATTTTCAGTGGCGCTCTTTTTACCTGACTGACATCCCGTTAATAACAAGGGTGTTAAGGTAACAAGCAAACTGATATTTCTATTCTTCATAATTTCATCCTTTAGGTTGAAAAATTAAAAGCATCCTGATTTAGTTCAAAAGTCCGTTACTTTCTTATCTCTCGCAAAGTCGCAAAGTCGCAAAAAATTGATACTGAACGATTTGAATCTTCAGCTTGCACTTCATCAACATGCTGAAAATCAATATTTTGAGAATCATTAACGGAGTGTTGTTAGTTAGGAAACCGTTACTTTCTTTGATTAATTATTCGACAAAATCATGAACCAACACTGGTCGGTATCAGCGATTTCTGAAATTGATTTTTTAAAGATACCTAAAACTTTGCCATGAAGTAAATCGGTAACTTTAACTTTACCTGTAAAGCCAACATCTTTAAAATTAAGGCTTATTTTCTTTTTCGTTGATTTATCTAAATTTAAGAACATTACTGCCACTTTGCCATCTTTCAAATTCTTTGCCCAAATCTGTGCATTTTCTTCATTCTTAATCAAACGTCCCTGTTCTGTTGGATCCTGATTTACTGCGATCATTTCTCTATTCAGGATAAGTTTTTTTTCAAATGGGCTCATTGACCGGGGATCGTTTCCTAAAATTAATGGTGATGACATGATACACCACAATCCAAAATGTGATTCCTGCTCCAGTTCTGACATTCCTTGTTTTCCTGTAACTAACATATCAGGATCATTCCAGTAACCATTGCCTGCAAATTCAGCTGACTTATTATTGATTTCAGCAATTTCCATCACACTGTAAAAAGTCTTTTTAAGATCAGCCGGTGGATTAAATAAAGCACCCTGAGGAGTATTGCATTTTGCGGTAATATCCCCTGTGGTACGCGCCATTTGTCCAACTTCAGGATACCAGCTTCTATATTCGTATGCACTGATGCTTAAAATAATATCCCGGCCACAATTATCCAGCAAATTGCGCCATTTGGTATAGGTTTGTTTCAACACCTCCTCATTCCATCCATCAGCAAACTTGCATTTGTCAAGCTTTATAAAATCAAGCCCCCAATCTGCAAATTGTTTTATCTGAACCTCTTCATGACCAAATCCGCCAACCAGATCACCTCCGCAATCATGTGTTCCCGGAACAGTATGTAAGCCAAATTTAAGTCCTCTGGAATGAGCATAATCAGCCAATGCTTTCATTCCATTAGGGAACTTCTCTGGATTAGCTAAAAGTTCACCATTCGGACCAAGTTTCGTATCGCGCCAACCGCCATCTATTATAAAATATTCATATCCGGCCTCCAATAAACCCTGATCAACTATGGCATCCATACATTCTTTCATGCTCTGTTCGTTGATTTCCTTTTTCCCGAACCAGTTCCAGCTGTTCCAGCCCATAGGCGGTGATGGAGCAAGATTCTTTTTATTTTGACTGAAGATTGTCGAAGAAAATAATAACAAGATCAGAATTAAGCTTAATTTCATAGTCCAGGTTTTAAACTTATGTTTTTAAAAGTCTTTTTCGAAATCACTTTCATTCACCCAATCTGCCTTCACTTTTTCTCCCGAAATATACCGGTTGTAAAAATTTCGTACTGCTCCTGAATAGGGATACTTATCAAAAATATCACCTTTACCTAAAATCCGCGGGTCTTTCTGGTCGGTCAATTTTTGGGTCATCTCTTGACTCATTTGCTGTTTCAATATGGCATAGTTTTCATCTTCAGCCAAATTTTTCATACAAAAAGGATCGGTAGAAATATGGTAAAGTTCCTCTGCCTGACGTTTACCGAAATTCATTTGCCAGTATTCCATTTGCCCCTTTTTTCTTCGGGTATCTAAAATATAGGTCTTGGTTGGGCTGCCATCGCAGTTTAAATACCCGGTTTCCGGATTTCCGGCCGGCCATCTGTCGGTTTTAAAGTTCCGGATGTAAAGAAATTCGTCTTTGATATATCCGCGAATGGGATAACCTTCATCATTGGGTCGGCCGACATCATGCCGCTCTTTGCCAATCAACACAAAATTACGGTCAGGATTTACAGTGCCAGCCTTTTCTGAAAACAAAATATCGGTCAAGCTTTCGCCTGAAAGAGCCTGCATCCCAACTTGTTCAGCATTTAAACCTGCCAATTCAAGATAAGTAGGAACAAAATCAATAAAATTCACCAGATCGTTAACAATCCGTCCCGGATTTTTAATGCCATTTGGCCACATAATCGCTAGTGGCAAGTGATTGGAATATTCGTATTCCTGACCCTTTATGCGGGGGAAAGGCATTCCATTATCGGCCGTAACGATTACAATCGTATTTTGCAATTCGCCCGACTCATCCAGCTTTTTCAGCATTTGCTGAAGCTGCTTGTCGAAGTATTCAATTTCGTATGCGTAATCAAGCATGTCAGTCCGAATCGAATCCACATCTGGCCAAAACGAAGGAACTTCATCAATTTCAGAAATATTTTTTCCACCTTTTTTTATTCCTGAACCATATTCGTAAGGCCGATGTGGTTCATGGCCTCCATACCAAAAACAAAAGGGTTTATCTTTAGGTCGGGCATCCATGAAAGCATCAAAATTTCTTGAATAATTGATATTTGAAATCCCTGTAGTTGGTGGCTCAAGTTTAAATTTATCATATTTTTTTCCGGCAAGTTCTCTAGTTACTCCATTTATTTTTCCGGGATCACCTGGAGACCAACCTTTACCCGTACTTCCTACAAAATATCCGTTTTCGCTTAATGCTTCAGCATAAGTTTTAAACTTTTCAGGAAAAAAAGGCGAATGATTGGCCGCTGCCTCTAATTGCCAACTATTGCGTCCGGTTAAAATACACGATCGCGATGGAGCGCATTTGGCATTTGGAGTATAGGCGTGGGTAAAAAGGATTCCTTCGCGGGCAACCCGGTCGAAAGCAGGAGTTTTTACCCAGTTGCAACCGTAAGCGCCAAAATGTTTCCACGAAGCATCATCGGCAATTGCAAATAAGATATTCGGCTTTTTCTCTGGCGGTTTGCCCGATAGACAGGTTGAAAATAAAGTTAACGCTGCAAGTGCAGAAGTTTTTGCTAATTGTTTCATTGTTTTAAACTTAGTTTTTTTAGTATTTTGGCACAGCTTCCTTTTCCCAGGCATCCAGGTCTTTCTGAAGTTTCGATGCAAGTCCTGGCTTGTTAAAAATAAGGTTACTTACTTCGCCAACATCATCCTTTACATTATATAATTGCTTTATTCCGCTGTGATATTTTATCAATTTCCAATCTCCGGAAATAATAGCTTCGTATTGATCTTCGTAAGAGCGAAACAAGAAAAGATTGCGATCTTCCATTTTATCTCCTCTCAGGAGCGGAAGCAGGCTTTTTCCTTGAATTTGCTTGTCGGTGCATGGTTTTCCTGAAGCGATTTCCAGCAAGGTAGGAAATACATCGATAGTTCCGATTGGTGTATCGCTTATTGAATTTGCAACAGTTACACCCGGATAATATAAAACAAACGGAACGCGCGTACCGCCTTCACCAAGCGTATTTCCACCAGTTTTATTCCCTCTTAGCGGAAAGTTGGTGAAATATCCGCCCTGATCGGAAGTAAACAGAATGATGGTGTTTTTTTCGAGACCTTTATCTTTTAAAGCCTTTCGGATTCGGCCCAAAGATTCGTCGGTGGCAGTCACCATTGCACCATAGTCGACATATTTTCCTTCCCACCCTTTTGCCTTGTATTGAGGCATCAGATCTTCACGTCCTACCTGAGGACCATGAACTCCGTAATGGAAAAGCGACAAAGTAAATGGCTGCTCTTTATCGTAATTTTGAATAAAATCGACTGTTTTATCTGTTAGAGCATCAATCAGGTAATCACCTTTTTTGTTCTCCGGAAATGCACTGTTATCCGGAAAAAATGGGAAATAATAATTTTTCGGATGTCCAAAAGAATTAACACCTGTCTCCTCATCGAATCCTTGTTTTGTCGGATAAAAAGCTTTTCCTCCAAGATGCCATTTGCCGATAAAAGCATTGTAATAACCATATTCTTTTAAACGTTCGGCATAAGTAATTTCTTCTAAAGGCAACCAGTTGCGCGATGGCATTTTTACAGGGTCGGTAGGCCATTGATTAAATTCTTCAGTGGTATTATCCGGATCTTCGTTTTCGATATGCCGGGGCATCATGAATCGAACTGGTTCTTTTCCAGTAAGTAGCGATGCGCGGCTCGGACTGCAGGTTGCTGTGGCAATATAAGCCCGCGTAAATTCCATACCATCTTTCTTCAACTGATCCATGTTGGGGGTTTTAAACTGGGGATTATGCACACCCCAATCGGCCCAACCCATGTCGTCAACAAAAAAGATAACGATGTTTGGTTTTTTATTTAAGTCGTGACTATCTGAAATAAATTTCTCTTGGATTTGATTTTGCTGACTAAAACAAAGAATTCCATTTAAAAGAAAAGTTGCTGTCGGTATTATGCGTAAGTTCATTTCATCGAGAATTTAAAATATGTTATTCACACGATTTTCATTTTACTGAAAAATTAAGTTTCCCTGGCTTCAGGTATTGAGTTTTAGCATCAACTTCTACTTTATTTCCTGTTTTCCCAATTCTAATCAGTGCTGTAGCGATCCCAGCCTCGGCCACAATCATTTCGGGATTTAAAACCTTTGCATCTCCCTTAATCTGCACAGTTACTTCCTGATTGAAATCGGGGACAACTGTTCCGTTAGCATCGATAGCAGCAACATATACAAAAAGCACATCGTTACAAGCTGATTGTGGCTTGCGGCCACTCTCGTCGAGCCAAACTTTTAAACCAACGGCTTTCCCCGGAGTTTTCACAAACTGTTCAACCACCATCTTCCCATTAATATATCCAACCGCCTTGATTGTCCCCGGTTTGTACGTTCCAACTTTAAAAGTAAATGGAGGATGTTTCAGGTTATTTGAATTATTGTTTTTATCCGGAAACTGTTTGGAAATCAATTGATCATTCAGATAAAACGCTACTTCTTCACAGTTACTGAAAACTTTTACATCTGTTGCCGATTGAGGAGTCCAGTATGAAGCGATATTCAGAACTATTTCTTCGTCAGGATCGCGTTGACTTTTATAAAAATAATAGGCGAATTTAGGTAAGCGGTTAATATCCATCAAGCCGGAAGATTCCAAATCGTCGTGATAGCCCCTGTTATAATCGAACATGACCCAATAGCTATCAGAAAATGCAGGAGTATTCAAATTATCGTTGTGTGCTTCCTCAACATTGGCTGCTTGTTGCAGCAATCGCTTTTCACCAAAACTCCTTAACTGTCGGCTGCTTTTTTCAATCCGTTCATTTTTAGGCATTTTATCCTGATTTAAGCCGGCATCAGTTGAATAATATTCCCAATCGCCATACTCAGAGACCGAATATGGTTTTGCCTGAATCGAATCGTAGTGTTTTAACCGGTGCTGACGAGCCTGCAAATAAATAGCATAGACTTCGTTCATCCATCCACAGGAATAGACATTTTTGCCTGGAAATTGCTCATGTACAATCTGATTCAGCTTTTCCATAAAAAATACAGGCATTTTCGTTTCGTTCAGCGAAACTTCCCAGGCTAGCACACAAGCATGATTACGATCCCGATAAATCAATTCTTTAGCTGAGCGGTAACAAAAATCACGAAACTCATCGTTGTCGGCATAATACTGCCAGCCTAATATGGCATCGATAACAACCAACCCCAATTCGTCACAAGCATCCAAAAAAGCCGGCGATTGCGGATAATGCGATAAACGCACATAATCAAATCCACCCTGTTTTATTTTCCAGGCATCCCGATATTGTGCATTATCGGAAAGTGCATATCCCACAAAAGGATATTCCTGATGGCGGTTTACGCCTCGTAAAAAAGTCTTTTCGCCATTGATAAAAAGCTGATTATCTTTAAAAGTAAATTCACGGATACCAATTTGATTATCCTCCAGATCAACAACTTTACCATTCACGACAACAGATGTTTCCAGACGGTATAGATTAGGAAATCGGGGTGACCACAAAGCAGCATTATCTACCGAAATCTGTTGTACCATTACCAGATCTTTTCCGGACTCAATATCTGTAACAGCAGACTCAATCTGACTAATTTTTTTCTCTTTAAAAAATAATGACTGAAGCAATTTTACTGACTGGGAAACCTTTCCTTCATTCAGAAGATGAGTTTTTACTTCAATTGTTGAATGTGTTTTTGATACTTCAGGGAAAGTGACAAAAACTCCACCACCCGCTACTTTATTTGCGAGCAAGGGTAGCGAAATATGAACGTCGTTTTTTATAATAAGCCAGGCATTTCGGTATAAACCGCCATACATATTAAAATCAAGAATCTTTAATGGCTTCGGACCTGTAATCGGATTGTCGGAATTATCGAGCCGAACAGCAACAACATTGTCTTTCCCTGACTTAACATACGAAGTAATATCAATCACAATCGGAAGATATCCACCCTGATTAACAGCAATCTGCTCGCCATTCAGCCAGACAACAGCTTTATTCATAGCCGCTTCAAACTCCAGATAAATCTTTTTATTGGTTAAATCAACAGGAATCCGGAATGATTTTCGATACCAGCAAATTCCTTGCCACTGATCATTAACAATCATGGGCTCAATATGTGCTGTGTGAGGTAAACTCACCGATTCCCATTTCGAATCGTCATAAGTTTCCGATTGCATTTCTTTTTCATCATTATTTGCCTGCTCCACGAGTTTAAACTTCCAACCAGCATTGAAGTTTGATTTACCTACCGCTTCGGCCTTGCACGACAAAATGGCTAACATGGACAGAAGACAAAAACTTACATAAACCAATTGTCCTAATTTCTTAATTGGAACAGTTTTTAACATCGCTATTTCTTTTTTTTGTAATCTATCGATAATGTTTGAAACCCAATTTCAACCCCTTCCTGCATTTTTTTGTACAGTGCAGGTTTATCCTTTTTTACCCATTCCAACACATCCACCGATTCGGCGTGTTCCGGATGGTAGACATCGCTTACAGGGGTATTGATTACATCGAAAGTCCGGGTAGCTTTTTTCATTTTATCGAGAACCTTTTTATATTTTGAATCAAGAGCCAGATTACGCAGTTCCTGAGGATCGTGTTTTAAATCATACAACTCTTCGAGAGGTTTAACAGGTTGAAAAAATATCTTCTGGGCATCGTTTAATTTTCCTTCCTGGTTTAAACGTCGCATGATATGAACGGCAGGACGGTAAAATTCCAGATATGCTTGATGCGCATCATAAGGAATTTCAGGCTTATCGTTGCGAATATATGCCCAATCGCCCGACGTAACAGCACGGGATTTTTCTTGTATCTCGTCCCACAAATCACGGGCGGCATAAACATATTCACGTTTAAAATCTTTCCTGAAAATGGGTTTACCATCCATGTATGCGGGAACCTGAATGTTCGCAAAATCAAGTATTGTAGCAGTAATATCCGTAGAGCTAACCACGTCTTTCCTAATTCTTTTGCCTGGCAATCCTTTGGGTGAATACACTATCAGCGGGATGTGTAATCCGGGATCGGTCAAATAACCTTTTCCCCGGATGTTGCAACGGCCATTGTCGCCAATAAAAATCACGATTGTATGGTCGTCCATTCCTTTGTCTTTCAATTCCTGAAAGATCATGCCAACTTCATTATCTATATATTCCATCTGGTCGAGGTATTTCGCCCAATCTAACCGGATAACCGGATCGTCGGCCATAAATTCAGGCAGTTGTACCAAATCCGGATTTACCGGATGTGCCGATTTTTCACGAACTTCGTTCCACCAATCGCCCCTATGTGTAGCCAATAATTGTATTTGAGCAAAGAAAGGTTCATCCGCTTTTTCAAAAGTGTCATATTTGTCAAATAAACCAAATTGTGTTTTCCCATCCCAGGGACCAATCTGTTCCGACTGAAAGTTCACGTCAGTCTTAAGTCCTAATCCCATTACTCCATGATTCCCAAGGATACAGGTATATCCGCCGTTCCTAAGCCAATAAGTAAATGGCTTGAAATTTTCATTCAATGGCACGTCCCGGTTGCTCCGGTGGTTTTGCGCATTTATTTTTAATTGATGTGTGCCGACCATCATCGACGAACGACTCGGAGAACAAATCGGATTGGTCACAAAGCAGTTATCAAACCGCACACCTTCTTCGGCCATTTTATTCAGGTTGGGCGTTTTTACGGCTTTCATGCCATAGCATTCCAGGTCGAGACTGATATCTTCGGCCATCAACCAAATAGCATTCCTTCCGATTGGACGGTCCGTTTTAGAATACCAGCATCATTATTTAACTTTAAAATAAAGAGGAATTTTCTATTATTTGTTGGCCTTTTCCCCTTTTGCTGAAAACTTTTTATCCCCAATCACCTACTAATGGAAAAGTGACTTCTCCGAATATAGATGGTCTTTATTCTTCATATAAAGCCATTAATAGCCTAACTAACAGACAATTAAAAAAAATAAAATAAAATAATTAAAAACTCTATGATATTTTGAATTTCAATCTGAAGATGGAGAAAGAATCCATTTTGATATCTCGAAGGTTTGAGAATAATTTGGCATCTGACCATTATCCCACATTTCTTTATCGCCAATGGTATAATACCACAATGGTTTACCATGAGTTTTGCTCCATTCTTCTGTT
>CAJDUB010000015.1_pt1 | contig 15070 bp, 11 predicted proteins | sample 7390251 | NCBI WGS metagenome assembly CAJDUB01 (sample SAMEA7055665, study PRJEB34461) | soil metagenome | biome: terrestrial ecosystem; feature: Peninsula; material: soil | place: Antarctica | collected 2016
AGAAGTAAGAAATAAGCCGCGTATTTAATTACCTGTTTCATACTAAATTAATAAGGTTCGATGGCAAATTTAGGAAAAAACCTGTTCACCTGAAAAGCAAATTATTTCCGGGTGATACAAAAAAGTCCGGAACGACTTTTGGTCATACCGGACTATAAAAAATCCTTTATTATTTATTCCACCCAATCAGCGATAAACAGGTTGGTATCGTGTGTGCCATGGTTATTCCGGTTCGACGACCAGACCAACTTTTTGCCATCAGGCGAAAACATGGGGAACGCATTAAAATAACTTTCGGAAGTGATCTGCTCAATTCCACTGCCATCAAGATTGACCATAAAAAGGTGAAAGTCATATCCTTTTGTTGATTGGTGATTGCTTGAAAAGATGATTTTTTTACCATCGGGTGTAAAAAACGGTGCCCAGTTGGCTTTCCCAAGATGAGTAACCTGCCTGAAATCGCTTCCGTCAGCATTACAAACACATATTTCCATGCTCGTCGGCATCACTAAATTCTGTGCCAGCAGATCCTTGTATTCCTTTATATCTTCGGGAGTTGTCGGGCGTGAAGCACGAAATACCAGTTTTTTACTGTCGGGCGAAAAGAAAGCTCCGCCATCGTATCCCAACTGATTGGTAACCTGTTTTACATTGCTCCCATCAATGTTGCAGGTGTACAGATCGAGGTCGCCGTTACGGGTAGATGTAAAAACAATTTTCTTCCCATCGGGCGAAACCGTAGCTTCGGCATTGTATCCGGGTGAATTGGTAAATTGTTTTATGATTTTACCATTCAGGTCAGCTACGAAAATTTCAAAATCAGGGTAAATCGGCCAAAGGTATTTATGATCGGCCCGGGACTCGGGATTCGGAGGACATTCCTTCCCACCGAGATGTGTGGAAGCATACAAAATCTGCTTGTCGCCGGGTAAAAAGTAAGAACATGTGGTACGGCCAAATCCGGTGCTGATCATATTCGGACGATATGTTGTATCAGCTAAAGCCTTGGAAATAGTAAGATCAAAGATCTGGTCGCATTTGAGACCCCATGCCGCATTGTTGCTTTGAAATGTGAGATTCTTTCCGTCGAAACTGAAATAGGCTTCTGCATTATCGCCGCCATACGTTAACTGGTGAATATTTTTCAAGTGCTTTTCCTGGGCAGATACTGAAAGTGCAGCAAATATCAGAAGTAAAAAAATCGTGTTTTTCATATCAATTATCATTGTTTTAGATTCAAACAATAATAAAGGAATTTTGGGGTGGATTGTTCAGATAGGTTGAGATTATTCGGTTAATTGCGGATAAAAAACCGGTTGACAATATGGCAAGTTGGGGTTTTCAGAGTGCATATCTGTGTAACGACAAAATTTTTAATCTGAAACAAAAACCTGACATTATCACTTAATCCCCAATTTGCAATATCGGGTGTTGTGTGGTTGTGCTTTATTTTCCAATCAGTTTATTTGGGTTTTGTCTATTATCAAAAAGTGTAATTATCCATATGTCATGATTAATTATCACGTAGTAGCTAGTTGTTTGTCTTGATAATACTGATTTTCTCAATCCATTTGACTTATCACTCTCTGCAAATAGCAAAGGATTATTTTCTATTAATTTAAGTTGTTTATCGAGTAGTTGAGCAAACTTTTTAATTTCTCTAGTTGTCCATCTATTTTCAAGGTACTCAATTATACCTTTCAAATTATTTAATGCCTCATCAGACCAGATGAGTTTATAGGTATTTTTCATATATCTTACGGGCAGTATCGTGAGAATAAGTTTTACCATTTTCGAAATCCTTAAGCCCCCTATTTATTGACTCAATCTCCTCTTGGTTTAAGGCATCCCACCAGTCTTTAGATTTTGAATAGTCCTCTTTTATTTGTCTCAATTTATCAATAATTGAGTTATCATTCAGTCTTGAAATCCACTCAATTAAATCTAATTTCTCAGTTTGAATATTCATAGCCAATCATTTTATGCAAAAATAATCAATAATTAATTACCTAATCGAAATTTTCAGTTTAGGATTGTCATCCAGTATGCCACATAACTCATCAATATCAATATCAATACCAATAAGTAGGAATAGTATCTGCAACGTTACTAAAAAACGAATCTATTTCAGCAACAACCCATTAAAAAGCAGCTTGTAAATTCCCGGTACTGAACCTCTAAATTGCGGGCTGAAACCATAAACAACCAGGTTGCCTTTCCCTTTCTTTAGCCATACCATTGCTGAGTAATTGCCCAGCAGTTCCTCTTTTTTGCAATATCCGCTTAAAAGTACTTTTTCTTCCGGATAAGATGCAATAACCCTGCGATCCATATCGAAGGACGGAACCGATGTTTGGAATACCTGGTCGGCAGTGGTTAAAATTCCGGCCTCGGCCTGCATTCCATAGGTAAGGGGATGGTCAGTCAGTAAATTCACTTTCAATAATGATGAAGGACAGCTTAATCCTGCTTTCTGAAGTTTGGGTGCAACGTTTGTAAAGGGGAACCGGAAATCCTCCGTTTCAGTTTCACTTATTTTAATGCTCATAAGTCCTTCAAAAAGTGCAGTGGAACCACCCCACGAAAGAATGGTTCCTCCGGCGTTGATAAACTTCAACACTTTCTGAAAGCCATCTTTCCCCATGCCTTTTGCATACTCCGGTGGTAAATTAGACATATAATATTCATCGTCATCATCTCTTGCTTTTATTTTGCCTTCCATCAATACGCTTTTATTTTCGTCAGGTAAAATAACAACGTCGAAATTCAGTTCAAAAGTCTTCTTTGCTATATCACCGGGTCTTATTACCGTATAAGGAATATTAAACTGATCGAAAATGAAGCGTGTCCAGCCTGCATCCATATCCTGGAACCAGCTTTCAACAAGGGCTATACGTGGCATCTGTACTTTCATGGCCGAAGAATCCGGGTTTGAGGAAAACCATTCGGGCAAAACCGTCAGCGAATTTTTCAGATCCGAAACCTTCTTCCCTTTATCTGCGGTAACTATAAAACTTCCGGCGGGAATTGTTTTTCCTTTAAATGCTATAATTGTTTTAGTCCGGGTTACAATAAGTCCATCAGATAAGGATTTAAAAGCAGCTTTATAACTTTCGTTGTTTGTTGCACTGAAAACCCAGTAACCGTTTTCGTGTTCAGGGATTTGATTGAGTAAAGTAAAGGGAACAGGAACTGTTTCCAGGTTTTTATCCAGTTCGTCAACCACTACAGGAATTTCGTAGGATTGCAGACCTTTATTCAGCGGCAGCGACCAGCTTGTAATATCGTAAGGTTCAATTGCTTCGCCGTTAGGCATGTAATGGCGCAGGGGAAAAGTCTGTGATTCCATTACTTCCTTTATAAATGAGCGGAAAGGCTGAGCCAGGGGAACAACAATATCTCCTCTATGCATCATTTTATTATTCCACGATATATCGGCTTTGAGTTGCGAGACACTGATCCCATGTTCGTGAAGCAGGTTAACAAGTGCAACAAGTTCACTCTGATCGTGCTGCTGCAGAGGGACAACAAAATAGGAAGGCGCCTGGGTTTTACCCTTTTGAACTTCTTTCCGGCACATAGCATTCCTGAACTGAAGAAGTTGTACCCTGTTTGCAGAAGCTGTCCGCAATAAGGACCATGTAGATTGCATTTCGTATCGCACAATATCCGAAAGGCGCCACCAACCACCTTCCCAGGGCAAAGGCATATTTATACTTTTTTTATTTTCGCCCAGTCCCTTTCCTATAACCTTCAACTCATTTTTTTCGATGTACAAAGGAGATGCACCCCGGACACTGGCAGCCTCCGTGAGCATGCCAACCATATTTTTCCATTCAGCGGTGGCTGTTGAACCAGGCCAATAATCATCGAAAAGATAATGCTGGGCAACACCTGCACAACCCGCAGCCGACATGTCCTTTGCCATCGCCGAACCAAATACCCACGACCAATTCCAAACGGCTTCATCCACATTGAGTGCAATGGGATCACTCATAGGTGGGACAAAATAACGGACACCGGTTGAGCCCATCTGATGCTTCTCGATCATCACCTGCGGAAACCAGTCCAGGCTGTAAATTGCTGAAATAACCCTTGTATCTTTTTGCGTAAGTGTTACAAAATCGCGGTTGTTGTCGTGGCCAATATATTTATGATACACTCCCGGCATTGTGCTGCCTTCGTATAGCGTTCCTTTGTATTTGCGATAATTTTCAACAACCATTTGCATTCCATCAGGATTGTGGCTGGGAACTACCATAAAAACCACGTTATCAAGAGCCCTGAGCATTTCAGGATCCGTTGTATTCACATACGAATATGCAATCTGAGGAAAGGCCTGCGAAGGTCCAACCTCATTCGAATGCATCGATAATGTAGCAAGCAGAAAAGTCTTGCCCTCTGCAATGAGGGAATCACGCTCTGAATCTCTCATCTTCCAGTCTAATGCCAATTTTCGGTTAATTTCTTTATATCGGTCTAATTTTTCGATATTCTCCGGAGAGGAAATAAATACGGCATACATTTTTTTACCCATCGACGATTCGCCTATTTCTCTCATTTCGACCCTTTGTGAAGCCTGATCCAATTGCTTACAATAAGCTATTAATTCATCATAATCAATCAGATTGCGGTCAGAGCCCGGTTCGAATCCGAAAAACTGAAGCGGGGTTTGGGCTGTTTGAGCCTGAATATTTTTAGTGTTGCAGAATACAATACTTAGGAAAAGGATGAAAATACAAAAGTGATTTTTCATAGAGAAAGGATATATTACGTAAGTACATTCGTTAGAATCAGGATTTAGTCAAAGCTAAAATTAATGCTGATGATTTGATATATCAAATTAAACGCATTTTAACGAAAACTGCAAATAAAATTAAGAGTATGGCAACAGATCACACAAAACATCAGAATTGAAAATATATAAATGGCTGTATATCTGACGATTTTATCTATATCACTTTAATTGCTATACCTATCAACTATTCCAATTTAAATAAAACGGCCGACTTTACCACCTCTTGTTGAACATGGTTAACTATATTAAAAATCAATATGCCTCATACTTCAGGTAACTGTCAAATATTGCTTTATACAATAGTGATCCTTGCAAAGTATATCCCTGTTCATTAAAAAGAACCCCATCGTCTTGCCTCAAACCCGCCTGACGCCATTCTGCGCATGATCCATAACCACCTGTAATAGAATACAAATCCCAGGATGCAAGATTCAAAGAATCAGCACTTTTTATCAATGCCCTTTGAACGGTTTCGAGGTATGGATTCTTATATTTTTTATGAAAATAATTATCAGCCGGAGTTGTTATCAATACACAGATTTCCGGAATTACTGCCTTGATGTTTTGAAGCATTGCAGCTACAGCTGTGACAATCTCGTTTTCAGTAATTTTGATATTTGCACCTTCATTAGCGCCAAGTGAAATGATAATAAGATCAGGTTTCAAAACATTTAACTGTTTGAAAAACAAACCCGAATTATTATAGTCATTGAAATGAGCTCCGTTAATACCTACACTGTTATATAAAATTCCCGGCTGGCTGTTTTGGAGTATCAATCCATTAACAGTTATTGAATTTTGAGCCGGGTCAGTTTGCTCAGCTGTGATGCGGACAAAATCAGTAGGCTGCTGAAACCGGACTGAAGTTGTAATTTCACCCGGCTCCATTGGGTTGGAAGACATAAGGTAGCCGTTTTTGGAATCAGAGTCGGTAATCCTGCAATCAAACTGAACTGAATCCTTGGCATGAATAAGAGTTAATTTGTCGAAAGCATAATCCAGGTCATCGTGGTTAGATATTTTTATGCCGAAATAGGCACCATTTTCATCAGAAAGCATTGATATTCCTGATATCCCTGGCGGAGGAAACTGGTTCTTGCTGTTTATTTTTGCTACTGTCCATTTCTCATTTGATGATGAGCGGTAATCCAACGGCTCGTTGGTACCTGCAACTCTTAGCGGGAATATGAGTCCCCGGCCGGCATTACCAAAAGCAAACTGAAAGCTTTTTCGGACTTCGCGTGTCAGAAAATCTGCCTGGATATGTGAATCACCTATATGCAGAATACTTACCTGGTTTGAATCTCCATTTTCGAGTTTTAGCAATTTATCGAAAAAAGGTGCCAGGCAATCAGCATTTACCAGCGTGTCACCCTCATAATCTACAAATGGGTATTCAACGATACCAATTGTATCTGGATTATTCACCTGCCCTTTTAATCCAAGCGAGATAAATAACAATACTATAACCGATAAAATTCTATTTCGCAATAACAGCAAAACTATTCCTCCTTTTCTGATATTTTTCTACTTCATAAATAAAACTCGGGGCCAATTACAGACCTGCCTTCCGTAGACTAAAAAACGTTGCGGAAAAGTAGTTTATTGTCATGAACAATCTTTTGTTTTGCATTGATAAGCAAAGAAAAAATAAGCATAATTTCAAATTCTTCCTGGTGCCACTGGTTTTTAAGTTAAACCGAGAAAAGCAAACTAGTAGTTTCAGGGGAAAGCCTCTTTTAATTTGATGAATTAAGCCTGCTCATTCCATTAAAGAAGAATGAAAAAACAGGATCTTTTGCCTGATATTTTGAAATCATTTTAAAAGATATAAATCAAAATTTATATATCATTTCCTGATACAAAACGACTATTTAAACAGGATAAAACTGCGCCAGCTAGTTTTTCAAAATATTTACCAGAAATTTCAGCCGGGAAACTTCCACATTTTTTTACTTTTACAGAAAAATTAGAATTTCATGGATAATACCGAATTCAGGCAATGGGCACATCGACTTGCCGACCGAATGGCTGATTACTACGAAAATATTGAAGAATACCCGGTGAAATCTACAGTGAAACCCGGTGAAATTTTATCACAACTTCCGACTGCTCCGCCTGCTGAAGGCGAGGACATGAGCCGGATCATGAGTGATTTTGAAAGCATCATAATGCCCGGGATCACACATTGGCAAAGTCCGAATTTCTTTGCCTATTTCCCTGCTAGCGGAAGCTATCCCAGTATATTAGCCGAAATGCTTACAGCTACTCTCGGCGCGCAATGCATGGTATGGGATACTTCGCCTGCCGCAGCCGAGTTGGAAGAAATGGTTATGAACTGGCTGAAATCAATGACAGGCCTGCCTGAAAACTGGCATGGGGTAATACAGGATACCGCATCCACTTCCACACTTGTAGCAATATTGAGCGCTCGTGAACGGATTACAAACTACGGCATCAATGATGTTGGTTTTAATGGGAATGAAAATTTGCGGGTTTACTGTTCATCCGAAACCCATTCGTCAGTTGAAAAAGCAGTAAAAATTGCGGGTATTGGCAGGAAAAACCTGGTTAAAATTCCAACGGATGCTCAGTTCCGGATGGACTCAAAATTGCTTCATAAGGCAATTGCTGATGATAAAGCTGCTGGCTTCCTTCCTTTGTGTGTGGTAGCAACTCTCGGAACCACAGGTTCTACATCTGTTGATCCTTTAGGTGAAATTGCTGCAATATGTGAAGAATCCGGCGTTTGGCTGCATGTAGATGCCGCATATGGTGGCGCTGCATTATTGCTTCCCGAATACCGCTGGATGATTGAAGGCATTGAAAAAGCGGATAGTTTTGTGTTTAATCCGCATAAATGGATGTTTACCAATTTCGATTGTTCCGCTTATTTTGTAAAAAACAAGGAATCGCTGATACGCACCTTCGAAATATTACCCGAATACCTTAAAACCTCCAACCAGGGCCTGGTAAACGATTACCGCGATTGGGGAATTCAGCTTGGACGAAGGTTCAGGGCACTTAAACTCTGGTTTGTAATCCGCTCCTTTGGCGTAACCCAGCTCCAGGAAAAAATCAGGGAACATATTAAAATATCCCGCTGGCTTGAAGACCAGGTAGTCCAACATCCCGATTTCGAACGTTTGGCTCCGGTACCACTCAGCCTTGTCTGTTTCAGGTATAAACCAGCCGGTTTTACCGGTCACAAAGAATTGAACACTATTAATGAAGAATTGCTCAGGAAACTCAGCGCTACCGGTAAGATTTTTCTTACCCATACCAAGCTTAACGGGCAATATACGCTCAGGATGTCAATCGGAGGAACGCTCACTACTCAACAACATGTTGAAAATGCGTGGGAACTGATCATGGAAACTGCATTTGGTTGTATTTAACTGCCAGTCATTTTTCAACAAATAAAAATAAATTTTAACATAGCTAATTACAATACACCACTTTACGGTGAAAACAAAATAAATTTCAATACTAAGTAATCATTAAAATGATTTTATAATTATAAATGATTTATTTTTGCAGTCAGGAAATCAAACAAAAAGGAATTAATCCTGTTTAAAGCCAGATAATTATAAAAAATACAAAATGAAACCCAGCATATCCTATCAATTCTTCTTCTTTTTTTATTTTACGCGGAAGCCGGACTGATACGTTATTGCCTAATGATAAATAATGTTTAAGTCCCGGAATATTCGGGACTTTTTTTTTGAACGACCATGACACCTCCTCTCAAAGATAACATCATCAGTGTAGCCATACAGGGCGGATTCGGGGCTTTTCACGAACTGGCAGCCAGAGATTTCTTCGGAAATATTCCTATTGAAATCGTTCCCTGCGAAACCTTTACCGACCTGTTTAATGAACTTCAGGACAAAAAAGTGGATTGTGGCATTGTTGCCATGGAAAATTCTGTTGCGGGCAGTTTACTTCAGAACCATACTTTGCTTCGTGAAAGCGGACTGACCATAATGGGTGAGCAATACTTAAGGGTGGTTCAGAACCTGATTGCTTTACCAGGACAAAACATTGACGATCTCACAGAAATACACTCCCATCCTATTGCCATACAACAGTGTGCAGTTTTCCTGAATGAATTACGCCGCAAAGGAGTAAAAATAATTGATTCCGTTGATACTGCGCTCAGCGTAAAATGGATAAGGGATGAAAATCTGAAAGGTGTGGGTGCGCTTGGCAGCGAGCTGGCTGCGCAGATGTATGAGATGGAAATCCTGAGAAGAGCAGTTGAAACAAACAAGCGGAATTTTACCCGGTTCCAGATTATCACCGAAAGTGATGCGGTAAAAGAACTGGAACAAATTGCCAACCAAACAATAAACAAGGCTACTTTGTGCTTCTCTCTTCACCACGAAGAAGGACGCTTGTCGCAGGTACTTTCTGTACTTTCGTTTTATAAGATGAACCTCACTAGAATCCAGTCACTGCCCATAGTAGGAGTGGAATGGGAATATTTCTTTTATATCGATCTCATTTTTACCGACCATAACCGGTATCAGCAAGCTTTGGAAGCAGTAAAACCTTTAACAGAACAATTACAAATACTGGGAGAATATCAAAATGGACAACGACCAAACGAAGATACAAGCGTCGAACAGGACTGAGCTTGTTCAGGAATATTATTTTTCGCACAAACTCAGGCAAATTGATGAGATGCGGAAATCGGGCCTGGATATAATAAACCTGGGAATCGGAAGTCCGGACCTCCCTCCTTCTGCTGCAGTTATTGAAAAATTAAGCGAAGCAGCTAAACTAAGTAATGTCCATGGCTATCAGAGTTACAACGGCATTCCTGCTTTACGTAAAGCATTTGCTGACTGGTACCTGAAATATTTCAATGTAACTCTGACTGACAATGAAATATTGCCACTAATCGGATCAAAGGAAGGCATCATGCATATCAGTATGGCTTTTATAAACGAAGGAGATGAGGTGCTGGTTCCGGATCCGGGATACCCAACATATACTTCGGTTTCGAAATTAACCGGAGGCAAAGTTCGATTCTATAAGTTGGATGCAGAACATAATTGGTTTCCAACCTTACATGAACTGGAAAACAGCGATTTAAGCAAGGTGAAGATTATGTGGATAAACTATCCCCATATGCCAACCGGGAAAAAAGGCAATAAAAAGCTCTTTGAAGACCTGGTTGCATTTGCTCATAAACACACCATTTTATTGTGCAACGATAATCCCTACAGTTTCATTTTAAATAATGAGTATTTGAGTTTATTGTCGGTGGATGGAGCAAAGGAAGTCGCTCTGGAACTGAATTCTATGAGCAAGTCGCATAATATGGCCGGCTGGCGGATCGGTATGGTTGCCGGGCATGCCGAATATATTAAGAGTATTGTGAAAGTGAAAAGCAATATGGATTCCGGCATGTTTCAACCCATGCAGCTCGCTGCCGTTGAAGCATTAAACAGCACGGACGAATGGTATGCTGACAATAACAAAATCTACGGCAAACGGCGTAAACTGGTAGAAGACATTATGCATAAACTGAATTGCACCTTCGATGCTTCACAAAGCGGTTTGTTCGTATGGGGCAAAATTCCGGTTAACTACAAAAGTGGAGAAGAACTTACCGAAGAAATTCTTCATAAAGCAAATGTTTTTATAACACCCGGAATGGTTTTTGGCGACCAGGGAAATGAGTATATCCGCATTTCGCTATGCGCAAACGAACAAATGCTTAAGAAAGCAATTGACAGGTTATAAAAAATTTAATAAAGAATAATTACAATGAAAGTTTGTATCATAGGTATTGGATTAATCGGGGGTTCGCTTGCCATCGACCTTAAACGACGTGGTTTTGCGAGCACAATTATCGGGGTTGATAACAACAAACATCACCAGAATATAGCCTTGCACAGTGGGTTGGTAGATAAAATTGACACCCTGAAAAATGCAGTTAAAAAATCGGATCTTATTATTTTGAGTACACCGGTTAATGCAAACAAGCAACTATTGCCCGAAATACTTAACCTGATCGGAGGAACCAATAAAATAGTTACCGATATGGGTTCGACAAAATCCGGCATGGCTGAGGCAGTAATCCATCACCCGAATCGTGGCCGTTACGTGGCATCGCACCCAATGGCAGGTACTGAATTCTCAGGCCCTATGGCAGCTATCGGCAAATTATTTGATTACAAGCACGTTATCATCTGCGATAAAGAACTTTCGGATGGAGATGCCATCAGAACCATCGTTGAGATGTACAATATCCTTAATATGCGGATATCCTATATGGGCTCCTCGGATCACGATGTGCATGTTGCCTATGTTTCGCATATCTCGCATATCACTTCATTTTCGCTGGCTTTGTGTGTGCTGGATAAAGAAAAAGACGAAGAAAACATATTGAAACTGGCTGCCGGCGGGTTTGAATCTACCGTTCGTCTTGCAAAAAGTAATGCTGAAACCTGGGCGCCTATCTTTCTTCAGAATTCCGAATATATCATCGAAGTTTTGGATAATTACGTTGAGAAGATGAACATGTTTAAAAAATATATATTGGAGAAAAACACAGAAGGACTCACAGAATTAATGAATGAAGCTAATAAAATAAGGAAAATATTGAATTAAGGGGTGAGGGGTCAGGATTTAGGGGTTAATGTTCGTTATCTCAAATCGTCCTAATATTCTAGCTTTAACCTTCAAGGGAAAAGGAATTATATTGCCTTTGCCATTAACTTTTAATCAAGAACCATTAACGAATACGAATCATGGATACAAAACTTCAAATTGAACCTTTAGAAAACTGGAGCATATATAAAGGTAAGCCTTTGCTGATCTCAGGACCATGCAGCGCCGAAACAGAAGAACAGGTAATGGAAACGGCGCGCCAACTGGCAGCTTTGAATAAAGTAGATGTCTACAGGGCCGGCATCTGGAAGCCCCGGACAAGGCCTAATTCATTCGAAGGTGTTGGTACCGAGGGCCTTAAGTGGCTAAAACGCGTAAAACAGGAAACAGGGCTTGCCACCGGTACCGAAGTTGCCACCCAGACACATGTGTATGAGGCCTTAAAGTTTGGTGTTGATGTGTTGTGGATCGGAGCACGTACTTCAGCAAATCCTTTCGCCATGCAGGAAATTGCTGATGCATTAAAAGGTGTGGACGTGATGGTATTTGTAAAAAATCCTATTAACCCTGACCTGGAACTTTGGATTGGCGCTATTGAGCGTTTATGTGCTGCCGGAATCAATCGAATCGGGGCTATTCACCGCGGGTTTTCGGCTTATGAAAAAACTGCATATCGTAATCAACCAAAATGGCAGATCCCGATTGACCTGCGTATGAGAATACCAGACTTGCCGCTGATTTGTGATCCCAGTCATATCGGAGGCGCAAGAGCTTATCTGCTCGAAATTGCCCAGGAAGCCATGGACCTGAATTATGATGGTCTGATGCTCGAATCGCATATTGACCCCGATAATGCCTGGAGCGACAAAGGCCAGCAGGTTACACCTCTAGCTTTACTTGAATTACTAAACAAGCTGATTCTACGTCAATCCGTTTCGAGCGACAGTAAATTTCTGGATAAACTCAGCATACTCCGCGGCCAGATCGACAGATTCGACGAACAGCTTCTCGATCTTTTAGAGCAGCGAATGAACGTGGCTGAAACTATCGGAAAATATAAAAAGGATAATAACATCACAATTTTACAAAACCTACGTTGGGAAGAAATCATCAGGAAAGTGGCCGAAAAGGGGCAAAGTAAAGGCCTTAGTAAAGAATTTATCGACCAGATGTTTAAAGCCATTCATCAGGAATCAATTAAACACCAGATGGAAGTGATGAATACTGCAAGCTGAAAAAACCAAGTTTATAATGTCACATTTTAGTCCGGGTCGAATACAATCGTACCCGGACTTTGTTTTTTCAGGATAAAGCTACATTTTTTAATCACATATTTGGTTAAGATTGTATCTTTGAATCTTGAACCCGATTACTAACCATTTCATTCGAGGAGTTATATGAAAAATCATTCTATCCGATTCAGTAGTTTACTGCAGATTGCACTTCCTGCATTTTTCGTTTTTATGAGTATTTGCAGTCTGGCCCAGGACCGCATTACAGGCCGCACTTTTGCTACCCGCTCCGAAGTAATCGGCCAGCATGGCATGGTAGCCAGCAGTCAGCCACTTGCCACACAAATCGGACTGGATATTCTAAAAAAAGGTGGCTCAGCAGTAGATGCAGCCATTGCTGTAAATGCTGCTCTCGGGCTTATGGAACCGACCGGTTCCGGAGTTGGAGGCGATCTTTTTGCTATTGTTTACGAAGCTAAAACCGGCAAACTATATGGGCTCAATGCTTCCGGGCGTTCACCCAAATCGCTTTCACTTAACTATTTTAAGGAAAAAGGATTAAAAACTATACCTGCGTTAGGGCCATTGCCTGTTAACGTACCCGGTTGCGTAGATGGATGGATTGAATTGAACAAGCGTTTTGGCAAACTACCGATGGAACAGATTTTGGCACCAACAATCAGTTATGCCGAAAATGGGTTCCCGATGAGTGAACTGGTTGCGTATTACATGGGCCGGTCAGTCGCTTCTATGGGCAGCAGGTTTCCAAATGTGCTTGAAACATATACCGTTGATGGGAAAAATGCACCGGGAAAAGGCGACATTTTTAAAAATCCTATGCTGGCAAAGACTTACCGTAAAATTGCAAAAGGCGGGCGCGATGCTTTTTATACAGGCGAAACAGCGCAAACTATTGCTGATTTCATCAAGTCGCAGGGAGGCTTTTTAAGTTATGATGACCTTGCTTCGCATCATTCGGAATGGGTTGAACCTGTTTCAACTAATTACAGGGGATATGAAGTGTGGGAATTACCTCCCAACGGACAGGGAATTGCAGCTTTGGAAATGCTCAATATCCTCGAAGGCTATAATTTCTCGGGAATCCCTTACGGAAGCTCCAAACATATTCATTTATTTGCCGAAGCAAAGCAACTGGCATTCGAGGACCGTGCAAAATATTATGCCGATATGCAGTTTGCCAAAGTTCCGGTGCAGCAGCTTATAAGCAAGAAATATGCCGATGAACGCCGGAAACTCATCAATGAAAACAAAGCAGGTGTTTACAAAGCAGGCGATCCGATGGATGGTGGAACTGTTTATCTTACCACAGCGGATAGTGAAGGGAATATGGTTTCGCTTATTCAAAGCAATTACCGTGGAATGGGTTCAGGAATGGTGCCTCCCGGCTTAGGGTTTATGCTCCAGGACAGGGGTGAACTTTTTAATCTTAATGCTGATCATGCCAATGCCTTTGCACCGGGGAAACGACCGTTTCATACCATAATACCAAGTTTTATAACAAAAAATAGCGTTCCTTTTGTAAGCTTCGGAGTAATGGGAGGCGATTTTCAACCTATGGGACATGTACAAATTGTGATGAACCTGGTTGATTTTGGAATGAATCTGCAGGAAGCAGGCGACGCACCACGAATGAGTCATGAAGGCGGAAGCGACCCGACAGGTGTCGGCAATCCTGGCCGTGGAGAAATTCAGCTTGAAAGCGGGTTTGATTACCAGGTAATCCGCGAACTGATGCAAATGGGACATAAAGTAGGTTATACCTTTGGCGACTACGGCGGATACCAGGCAATTATGTACGATGCAAAGCGCAAAATCTATTTCGGTGCTTCTGAGTCACGTAAGGATGGCCAGGCATCAGGGTATTAAGGAAATTGGTTTTTATGTGGTTGTGTTTTATGATATTGTGGATATCTTTCAAATCTTTACATTAGCAACAGGTTAAGTGTGTCAGAGGCATCCTTATAGTGAAAGGTTTTGTGCTTGCTAATTTTATTTGGTTTGTATCTGAAAATTTGTCAGCCTGCAGAACAATTCTTCCATCGACACAAGAATAGGAAAGATACGTCCTGCTGAAGACTTCCTGAAGAGGCTGGTTCCTATGGCAAATTAATACAATGGATTGCCGTGGTAACGGAAGGGCCTGCTAAAGTAAATGACTTTGCATGCACAAATGGATAAGTTCGGTAATATTGTGAGTCAAAGTCTTCTCCATACAATTCCGTTTGTGATTTTTAACCGTGTGAATGCTCAGGTTTAACTTGTCGGCAATCATTTTGCTGCTCAATCCTTCGAGACAAAGTCTAATAATTTCTATTTCCCGCTGCGAAAATTGGGGAGTGTCGTTGTTGCTGTAGACTCTGGTCCAGATCTTTTGATATCCTTCTCTGGCATAATA
>CAJDUB010000044.1_pt1 | contig 14935 bp, 9 predicted proteins | sample 7390251 | NCBI WGS metagenome assembly CAJDUB01 (sample SAMEA7055665, study PRJEB34461) | soil metagenome | biome: terrestrial ecosystem; feature: Peninsula; material: soil | place: Antarctica | collected 2016
CATCCTGATTTGCTGGGTAATATTTCAGCCTGTAAATCGCAACAGCAGATGCTTGGGGCTATGATTACCAATCATTTTGCTCCTGCTACCGGCTTGTCATCCGATAGTATTTATTCGGTTTCAGCTATGCCATGTATTGCCCGTAAATTTGAGTCACAGCTCGAAAATATGACCCACAAAGGAGTCGCCGATGTGGATATTGTTCTCACAACCCGTGAGCTTGCCAGGTTAATAAGACTGAATGGTATTGATATTGAACAAGTTGAACCTGAATTATCCGATCAGCCATATCAGTCGCGAAGTTCAGCTGGTAAAATGCTCGCTGTGAGCGGCGGATTGACTGAAGCATTTATTCGTACTTTGCATTTTGTACTTACAGGCAAGGAAATAAACCAGTTTAAAATACAGGAACTCAGGTCAGGAAAAGGTCGAAAGGAATTTTTTATGAAAATAGGCGAGTTTAATCTTGGATTTGCCGTTGTGAACGGGATTGGAAATATTGAGCCTCTGTTAAACGAAATAAAAAACGGACGTACCGATATTCATTATGTGGAAGTTATGGCTTGCGAAGGAGGTTGCGTTGGCGGCGGTGGCCAACCTATTCATCCGGAAATGCACATCAAAATGCTTCCTTACAGGCTGTCTACACTTCGTTTCTACAAAAACCAGGCAGTGAAATAAGCAAATTGCACCTATATACAACTTATGAGGAACGAGAAGTTTTGGGATAGCAGAGAGTGTCTGTACACCCGCAGGGTGTCTGACACTGGGTGAAGTGAAAAGTGAAAGATGAAAAATGAATAATGAATAGTGTCTGTGCACCCGCAGGGTGTCTGACACTGGAAATGTGATCAAAGGATAAAGGATAATGGATAAAAGATAAAGGATATTGTTACCGATTTCTTGGGAGGGAAAGGATTAGAATTAGCCATTTGTTGTTTTGAAATTATGATTTAGTTTTTGTTGACCACTGACTTCTATAATACTAAAAAATGAACCCGGCATTAACACCTCCGTTAAATAAGGAAACTGACAGAAAGCTGGTCTTTACTATAAAGGAAAGATGCCGGCTCTGCTATACCTGCGTTCGCGAATGCCCGGCCAAAGCCATTCGTATTGCAGGGGGACAAGCCGAGGTTATAACATCCAGGTGCATTGCTTGCGGTAATTGTATAAAAGTCTGTAGCCAGGATGCCAAAATATTCGTTAAAGAAATTGATCAGGTAAAACATCTTATCGCGTCCTATCCAAAAGTAATAGCATTGGTTGCTCCAAGTTTCCCTGCTGAATTTTATGATTTTGAAGATCATAAAACACTTGTTGGAGTTATTAAATCTTTTGGATTCAGCCATGTAACTGAAGTCTCATTTGGTGCCGACCTGGTTGCCAGGTATTATAAAGAACAACTTCAAATGGCAATGCCTGCTATATCGTCCGATTGTCCGGCAATTGTAGCTTATGTTGAAAGGTATGAGCCTCAATTGACTAAGAAACTTGCTACTGTTGTTTCTCCTATGGTTGCAATGGCAAGAGTTGTACGCAAAAAATATGGTGACGATGCCAAACTGGTTTTCATTGGCCCGTGCCTGGCTAAAAAGGCTGAGTCGGAAGAAATTGATGCTGTTCTGACATTCAGGGAATTACGTGAAATGATGGAAACTGCACGTGTAAATCCCTCAAAAATAAGCCCCATCGAATTTGACCCTCCATTAGGAGGACGTGGAGCTATTTTCCCTCTTAGCCATGGACTCCTGAATACCATGGAAGTAAATGAAGATATCCTCAGCGAAAACGTACTGGTTGCCGGTGGAAGGACTAATTTTCAGGATGCACTGGATGAATTTTCAAAAGGAAATCTCGATGGGAATCATCTTCATCTTTTATGTTGTGAGGGTTGCATTCTTGGCCCGGGGATGACACCAATACCAAATGCTTCGCCAACCGGCATGCGTTTTACTAAAAAAGCACGTATAATCGGGTATGCGAACCGGAAAATTGCTGTTTTAGATAAAGAAGAATGGCAGGCATACCTTGAAGAATTTTCGAATCTTGATTTTTCACGTTCTTTCCAATCAAGAGATATGACGGTTGTTCGGCCTTCGAACGAGCAGATTAAGGATGTTTTATACAAAATGGGAAAATACAGCCAGCAGGATCATCTGAATTGTGGTGCCTGCGGTTACGATTTATGTGAAGAGCATGCCATTGCAATTATCAACGGATTGGCCGAAACTGAGATGTGCCTGCCTTATTCAATTGAAAAACTGCATAAGTACATCGGTGAACTCAATATTTCGAAAGAAAAATTAGCCAGTGTCCAGGAAGCGCTGCAACATTCGGAAAAGCTGGCTGGCATGGGGCAACTCTCGGCTGGTATTGCCCACGAACTCAATAATCCTTTGGGTGTAATCACCATGTACAGCAATATTTTAAAAGAAGAATTACCTGTCGACAGCCCTATGCTGCAGGATATCGACCTGATAGTTGAACAGGCTGACCGTTGTAGGAAAATCGTCGGAGGGTTGTTGAATTTTGCGCGTAAAAACCAGGTAAATATAAGCGAGTCCAACATTATAAAACTAGCCAGGCATAGTATTGATTCTGTTGTTGTACCGGATAGCATTTTGATAAAGCTTAACACAGAAGTTACCGATCCGGTTGTTAATCTCGATTATGACCAGATGACACAGGTATGTACCAACCTGCTTAAAAATGCAGTTGAGGCAATGCCGGAAGGTGGTGAAATAGTATTCAATTTATTCGATACAAAAGATCAATTAACCTTAAGTGTGTCCGATAGTGGTATCGGCATTCAGCCTGAAAATATGGATAAACTTTTCACACCTTTCTATACAACCAAAGGCATTGGAAAAGGGACCGGGCTTGGTTTGCCAATCATTTATGGAATTGTGAAAATGCATAAAGGTGATATAGTTGTGAAATCGAATACAGATGCTACCGTAAAGCAAACAGGAACTACTTTTACAATCACTATTCCGAGGGATAGGCTGGTTTAGCCGGGGATTTGAAAAGTGAAAAGTGAAGAGTGAAAAGTGAATAATGAAAAGTGAATAATGAATAATCAATAGTGAATAATGTCTGTACACCCACAGGGTGTCTGACACTGGATAAGATTGTAAAGTGAGATATTAATTTCAGGCACGATGAAAAAGAAAATACTGATTGTTGATGACGACATGGACTATTTGTTTCAGATGCGCACCAAAGTTGAGCAAATGGGTTTCGAAACAATTACAGCTGAAAGCCAGGCTGAAGCTGAAAAAATAATCCTTGAAATCAAACCTGATTTATGCATTCTTGACCTGATGATGGAAAGCGACGACAGCGGTTTTATCCTGAGTTATAAAGTCAAACGTAAATATCCGGATGTGCCCGTAATTATTGCAACTGCGGTTACTGCTGAAACAGGTATGACGTTCGATATACACAATGATAATAATACTCAGTGGATTAACGCTGACCTGTTTCTAGATAAAGGCATCCGTTTCGATCAGTTGCAGCGTGAAATAAAAAAACTCCTGAAACTATAATTCATGGCCACTTTTAAAATCCTTATAATTGACGACGAACCTGGAATCCGGGAAGGCACTAAGCGTATTCTTCAAAATTTTAAAGTTGATTATCCTTTTATGGATGAACAGATTGATTTTCAAGTATTGGAAGCAGATACCGGAAAATCGGGGATTGAAATTATTGATAGAGAGCTACCTGAGATTTTATTACTGGATAATAAATTGCCTGATATACAAGGCGTTGAAGTGCTTGAATATGTGAAGAGTAAACATTACGATATTGTTGTGGTTATGATTACTTCATACGCTTCGCTCGAGTTGGCAGTAAAAGCTACACGCGACGGAGCCTACGATTTTATTCCCAAACCTTTCACTCCACAGGAAATCAGGGCATCGGTTGAAAATATTACCAAGCAGATATTCCTGAAACGAATGACGCAAAGCCTTAATAAAACGGGCAAGCAAATCCGTTTTCAGTTTCTCTCAGTGCTATCACACGAACTGAAAGCTCCCCTCAATGCTGTGGACGGTTATATCAAAATGATTAAGGAGAGACAATTCGGGAATAATATAGATGCCTATGATGAAATGCTTGACCGCTCTTTTGAACGGATAAAGGGTATGCGACAACTGATCCTCGATTTGCTTGATCTTACCAAAATTGAAACCGGCAAACCAACTCAGAAACTTGAAATCGTAAATGTCAGAAAAATTGTTCAGGTTTGTGTTGACACTATCCGACCCTATGCAATTCAGAAAGATATTGATGTTTATATAAATTCCCGCGAAAATATCGAAATGAGAGCTGACCCCGGTGAAATTGAGATCATTATGAACAACCTGATTTCAAATGCTGTAAAATACAATAAACCCGGAGGTCGGGTTGATATTTTCCTGGAGAAAAAAGATAATACGCTCAATATCACAGTTTCTGATACCGGAATTGGCCTTAAAACTGATGACAGAGAAAAGATCTTCGATGATTTTGTGCGAATAAAAAGTAATCAGACACGTGAAATAACCGGTAGTGGACTTGGTTTATCAATTGTAAAGAAAATAGTTGACATGTACAATGGAAGCATTGAAGTGCAGAGTGAACCTGATAAAGGATCTTCATTTATGATAAAAATGGTTGAACCTGAAGCATAACTGATTGTATCATAAAAAAACTAATTTTACAAATCTAAAATCATAAACAGTAAAAATGGCAGCTAAAAGACTTCCGGATAAAACCGTTGAACGCCTTAGTCAATACAGGCGTACCTTACTGATCGCAAGCACTACAGGGAAACATCATATTTTTTCGCACGAGCTGGCGGCTTTGCTACATATTACATCAGTGCAGGTTCGACGTGATATCATGCTCATTGGTTACTCCGGAACACTGAGGCAAGGATATGATGTAAAAGAGCTTATTGAAATCATTGGCAAAATTATCGACAGTAAAGAAGCACAAAAGGTAGCCGTAATAGGTATCGGTAATCTGGGTCGAGCTATCATTGGTTATTTTAGCGGAAAGCGTACCAAACTTACAGTTGTTGCCGCCTTTGATATAAATCCTGACAAAGTGGATAAAGCATATGCAGGTGTTTGGTGTTATCATTTCGACATGTTGAGTGAAATTATAAAAAAGGAAAATATTTCTATAGCGGTGTTAACGGTAACGGCCAGTGAGGCTGCCAGTGTTGCCGATTTACTGGTTAAGGCTGGAATAAAAGGTATTCTCAATTTTACACCTAAGCCAATTAATATGCCTCCCAATGTGCATCTGGAAGAGTATGATATAATTACCTCACTTGAAAAGTTAGCTTATTTCGTCAAAAAGATTTAACCGATATATGTTTTCTACGATCATTATTTAAATCTTAATAAATACAACAATTTCGGGTGCAGGGGAAATGAGAATTTTTTACGATTTTGATCATCTTAAAGCTATTCCAAATCCTGTGGTAACTACAGGGAGCTTTGATGGCGTGCATGTGGGTCATAAGGCAATTATTAACCGGATTAACAAAATTGCCCGCGACATTAGAGGTGAAAGTGTGGTTATAACTTTTAATCCACATCCCCGGAAGGTTTTATACCCTGAAACTGCCGGAAGGGATCTTTTCCTGATCAATTCACAGAAGGAAAAAATAGAGCTTCTTCGTAAAGCAGGACTTCAAAACCTGATTATAGTCACATTCACGCAGGAATTTGCACATTTATCATCTATCGATTTTATCCGTAACATACTGGTTGCCAAATTACACGCTCGTAAAATTGTAATAGGTTTCAATCACCAATTCGGATACAATCGTGAAGGTAATTTTAATTTTTTGCATGAACTCGGAACATATTACAACTTTGATGTTGAGGAAATTCCGGAACAGGATATTCATAACGAAACAGTGAGTTCGTCACTCATTCGTAAAGCATTGCGGGAAGGCCGTATTCAAAGGGCTAATGCTTACCTCGATCACCATTACTTTATCATGGGCAAACTTACAGAAGGCAATCATGAGCTATTACATACAAAACTAATTACGAATTATGTTACCATTGAGGAAGAGTGTAAACTTGTTCCGCCTGATGGTGTTTATGCTGTGTGGATGAAGGTTGGTAATGATTCCTTCAAAGGAATTCTCAACATAAAAAACAGCCGGTACGATGAAACCCGTTGCAAAGAAAATATTAGCATAGAAATATTCCCTTTTGGAGTCCGGGAACCACTCAACGGCAAAGATGCTATTGTTTATTTTGCCAAATATATCAGGCAGGAACAGGAATTTAAGGGAATTGAAGAGCTTAGAAATCAATTGGAAAAGGACAAATCTCAGGTTGAAGAACTGATTTATTAGAGATAAGATTGAAGTCTTATAATAGTCAGGCTAAAAAAAATCACTAAAAAATTATATGGTGCATAGCGAAAACAGTAAAATGAAGATCACATTTCTTGGAACCGGTACTTCCACAGGGGTACCTGTTGTTGCTTGTAAATGCGATGTTTGCACCAGCGAAAATCCTTATGACAAGCGTTATCGCTCTTCAGTGATGCTTACACGAGGCAATTCAAATATTATTATTGATTGTGGTCCTGATTTCAGAATACAAATGCTCAAACATAAGGTTGAAGATATTGATGCTGTGGTATTTACACATGCTCATCGTGATCATATTGCCGGCCTTGATGATATAAGAGCGTTTAATTTTATTTTAAATAAATCGATTGATATTTATGGATCAAAGCTAACGCTTGAAGCCATCAAGATTCAGTTTCCTTATATTTTTATGCCAGGCCAGTATAAAGGAGCGCCCAGGCTCATACTGCATCCTATTACCGAAAAACCATTCAACATAGCAGAATTTAATTTTCTTCCTATAGAGGTTTTGCACTTCGACATGAAAGTATTTGGCTACCGGATAGCTGATTTTACTTATATAACCGATGCTAATTATATTTCCCCGGCTGAACTTGATAAAGTGCGTGGCTCAAAAGTGCTTGTTATCAATGCTCTCCGAAAATCAAGGCATGCTTCACATTTTTCTTTGGACGAAGCTCTTGGAATAATTGATGATTTGAAACCTGATGTTGCTTATCTTACCCATATCAGCCATTTTTTAGGGAAATATGATTCAATTGAACCTGAATTGCCCGAAGGTGTGCACCTTGCATACGACGGACTTCAGATTGAAGTTTGATATATCGTTGATTCATAGATATATAATAAGTGTTATTATCTCTTACTTCCTGGCAAAAATTTTATTGTTAATTCTTTCACATAATTTAGGTATTGAATTGCTTAAATAGGCAAAATTGTTTAATTTTGCAACTGTTTGAATGAGTGATCTCGCTATAAGTAGATGAGGCATTCCTGGGGAAATTCTATATTCGCAGCAAGCGGCGGGGAATTTACCCAAACAGATTAAAGAAAAACGAAATGAAATTTCAACCTGAAAAATGCAGTATTCCCGACCAGAAGATGAAGCCATTTATTGATGCTGATGAAATCTGGGATCATATAAATAACGCAAAGCCTACCATGGCCGAAGTAAGGGCTGTGATTGCGAAATCGCTTAATAAACAGCGTCTTACCTTAGCCGAAACAGCCATACTGATCAGCGCCGACACTCCGGAACTTATTGAGGAGATTAAAGATGGAGCCCGCCGGTTGAAAGAATTGGTATATGGTAACCGTATTGTTCTTTTTGCGCCTTTGTATATTGGTAATAAGTGTGTAAATAACTGTTCCTATTGCGGGTTTCGCGTTACAAACAAAGAGGCTATCCGGAGCACTCTCGATGATAATGAGTTGGTTAAAGAGGTGGAAGCCCTGGAAGATAACGGTCAGAAAAGACTAATACTGGTATACGGTGAGCATCCCGATTATGGTCCTGAATTCATTGCACATACAGTTAAAGTTGTGTATAGTGTTAGAAAAGGGAATGGTGAAATACGACGCGTAAACGTAAATGCAGCACCTCTTGAGATAGAAGGTTTTAAGATTGTAAAAGCTTCCGGCATTGGCACATATCAGATTTTTCAGGAAACCTATCATCCCGAAGTATACAAACATTATCACCTGGGAGGTAAAAAGCGTAATTACGAATACCGGCTAACATCGCTCGACCGCGCCCAGGAAGCTGGTATCGACGATGTCGGAATTGGAGCACTTTTCGGATTATACGACTGGCGTTTCGAAGTATTAGCTTTAGTAAGGCATACAAATCATCTGGAAGCATGTTATAATGTTGGTCCGCATACAATTTCGTTTCCAAGGATACAGGAAGCTTCCGCGATGAATTTTGATGGGAAATACAGGGTTTCAGACGCGGAATTTACAAGGCTGGTTGCTATATTGCGCTTGGCAGTTCCATATACAGGTCTTATTTTAACTGCCCGCGAAAATGCTGCTGTACGTGATGAAGTTATGCGTTTCGGTGTTTCACAGATCGACGGAGGCACAAAACTTGAACTCGGCAGTTATTCCGAAAATAAAAATGAACATCAGGATTTGAACCGTGAACAATTCCATATCAACGATTCACGTTCGCTCAATGAAATTATTGATGAATTACTCTCAAATAATTACCTTCCATCCTTTTGCACAGCGTGTTACAGGTTAGGTCGCACGGGCGAGCATTTTATGGAATTCTCAGTTCCGGGTTTTATTAAAAGATTTTGTTCTCCAAATGCAATTCTAACGCTTACTGAGTACCTCGAGGATTATGCGCCTGCCGCAACAAAAGAAAGAGGGTATAAAGTTGTGGAAGAAAACTTGCTGGAACTCGAAAAAGCACATGAAAAAATAGATGTTCCTGAGATTCGACAACGGATTGAAAAGATTAAAGCAGGGGAGAGGGACTTGTATTTTTAATTTCGGATTTCGGATGTAGGATTTCTGTATGTGGAATATTTGAGATCTGAAGACTATTGGATATTTGAATAAATGAACAATTGAACAATTTAACAATTGAACTTTGAACTTGGAGCATTGAATTTTTGAACTTTTGAACGCGAAGCATTGAACCTTTGAACGCGCAGCATTGAATTATTTCGAAATTCCGCTCCCCAAAATAGTTATTGATCCCTTATATTTTTCTGTTTTATAAAATCCTATGGTTTTTAAAATGTAATAATAGGAGCCATCGGGAACACCTTCGGCATGCCAATCGCTTTTATAATTTGAATTTTCATATAATTTTCTTCCCCAGCGGTCGAAAACCACTAATTCCATACTTTGAAACTCATTGGTAACCTTTATTTCATCACCTGAACCGTTCTTATTCTGATTCAGGATCACAAAATTTTCGTTGTACGAATCCCCGTTTGGAGTAATAACTCCGGGTATTTTGAGATTGGCTTCCTTAATTGGTATCCTGACTTCAATAGTTGAATCACAGCCGTTTTCATTTACAACATGAAGCTTCAAATCGTAATATCCATCAAGGTTATTGATGGCTTTGGCATATAAATGCGTTGGATTAAATGATCTGGCTGTATCTCCATCGCCGAATTCCCAGTATGGAGGATCAACAACATGGGTTGGAAAATTCTCCTGGAAAGAAAAGGTGAGAGTCGGGTTTTGTAGATATATGGTTGTGTCTTCGTTTCCTTCGATAATAAGTTTTACATTGGCGCCAGGCAATCCTTTGATATTATATGTACTATCCAATCGGCATCCCCATGTATCAACCACACTGATTTTATTTGGACCTGAGCTTAGGTACTTTTGAATAAAATCCCATTGCGAAAGTTTATTGTTCCAGTAATATTGATAAGGCGCTGTTCCGCCTGAAGCTTGTGCCTGGTAGTTGGCATCTTTGGTATTAATACAGGTAGGACTGAGTTCAGTAAGAACCACATTTATTTTTGGATCTACCACAGCCTTGCCATCAACAAAAACGGTAAGTAAGTTGCCTGTTGTTGAATGATAAAAACTTCCTGGTGTTTGCCAATGAAGAGATGTAGAGCCGGTAAGACCTGTAAATCTGAGCCACAGCAGCGTGTCCCCGGTAATTGTGGCACTGTTTAATCGTGCCCAATTGATAATAATAGAATCATTTTCATTGCTTACGCTGAAATTTCCGCCTGCAAGAGCTTCATTTAAACCAAAAGCTTCAACAAAATCAATTACGTTTTTATCAAAGGCAAGTACAAGCCTGAGTGTATCTACGTCAATTATATTCTGAACTATTACAGGAACTGAACTATTGGCTTTATAGCACAACGAAATGCTATCTATTTCAGTAACAACTTGCGATTTAAGTTGTTCCGTAGCACAAGTAAATAATAATATAAGGATAGGAATAAATGTCAGGAATCTACGCATGCTCTCACCAGGATCAAAGATTGTACTCGTGCAAAGGGGGTTTCGCGGGCACTAAATTAGTCATTTTATTGTTTTCTGATAACATAACGTAACAGCATTCATTTTCGTGTTCACAGGTCGGAATTAAAACCTGCCTCCCTGAACCATCATTATTGTACAATCTTCTACCACTTTGATTCCGGCGTTTGAAAGCATGTTTTCAAATACATCATTTTCAGTTCCCGGATTAAAGATAACGCGTTTGGGATTTAATTTCAGAATATAATTATACCATGATTCCTGGTTGTGAGGGCTGAGGTAAAGGGTAACAGTGTGAATATCACAGAAATAAATAAAATTTATATGGTTGCAAGAATTAAACTTCCCTGAGCAGTAGCTCAAGGTTTTCGAAACGATGGCGATAATCGTCGCAGGCCCTGCTGATAATTTCATGCGCTTCTTCAATTCCGAAAGTATGGGTAATCTCTACATTCTTTGCCTGCCCGGGTAAATCTTTATAAGTGAGGAAATAATGTTTTAACCTGTCAATAACAAGTTCAGGACAATCTGTGATATTTTTATAATCACCATAAACAGCGTCATTACGCAGAACACAGATGATTTTATCATCCGATTCATTTCCGTCAATCATCCGGAAACCACCTATAGGAATAGCTTTGACGAGGATATCACCGTGCGAAATCACTTTTTCAGTAAGTACACAAACATCAATCGGGTCGGCATCGCCTTTAATATCAGTGCGTCCTGATTTTTCCATACAATATTCAGCCACTAATTTCCCACTATAAGTCTGAGGCAGGAAACCATACATGGCAGGAACCACATTCGAGTATTTCTGTGGCCGGTCGAGTTTCAGGTATCCGCTCACTTTATCCACTTCATATTTTACCGTATCAGTTGAAACCATTTCGATAAAACAGGTGAGGCAAACAGGAGCTTCATCGCCCAATTCCACGCCATGCCAGGGATGCGATTTATATCTTAGCCCCATTAATTTACCAATAGGGTCCATTATTTTGTTTGACATTACTGAAAAGTTATTTGATTTACAATCTTTTTGCAAAAGTAACTAAATAGACCTTGCCCTTTAGATTCTTTATTAATATTCTGAGTTTCCTGCAGGAATCTCATCAATATAATACTTAGTGTCAGGTGTGTTCAGCGTTCCTTCAGCATACAAGGCTTCGTCTTTGGAGTCGAAGTATCCAAGCCTGACTTTGTACAGATTGTCTTCAAAAACAATAAACCATTGTCTGCGTGTTTTTTGCAAAAGGTCAGCTGACAGTTGTTCCGCGCTGGCTTTATTTGTAAAAGCATCGGCCTGGATAAAGAATTTGTGTAAGCCTGTAGTGGCCTTCTCATCATCTGTTGGCGGCGTAATAACAAGTGCATTCCTCTTAGCTTTGAGTTCGGCTTCACGGATTGATTTCGAATTATCCTGATCCGCAGTAGTCACAGTGTTTTTATCCTGTTTTCTATCTTTCCTGCTTGATTTCTTATCCTGGTCTTTTAGTTCAGAATTATCCTTCTTTTGGTCCGTTGCCGTATTAATAGGAACACTGCCTACATAATAAGGAACTTCGGTTGTATTGAGTGATCCCTCAATAAATTTGGCTGCCTCTTTGGTGATAAAGTACCCAAGCCGAACCTTATAAAGCCCATTTTCGTATGCTATAAACCATCGTTTTAAAGTAATGGCCAAAAGATCCTGTGCCAGTCGTTCAGCATGAGCCTGTGAGTCGAATGCACCAGCCTGAATGTAGTATTTACTTGGCACTGCTTCCTCAACAGGAGGTGCTGGTACCGGAACAACCTTAGCGATTTCTTCCACTTTTACGGTCTCCTTTTTAGTCTCGGGAACAGCTTTAATAACAGGCGGAATTACTTCCGTTTTCATAGCGGCGTTTGTTTCTTCATCTTTAGGCGCAACAATTCTTGTTTCAATATCTAATGGGGTAATAGCTTTTACTTCTTTTAATTCAGGAGTTGGCACAGCGACTGCTTTCTGAATCTGTTCGGTAATTTTAACTACTGTAACCGGTTCCTGTTTGCCAATCACTATATCGGTAGGTTTGTTAACATAGAATGCAATACCTGTATTCCGGAGTGATTTTTCAGTTTCCTTAGCTTCCTTCTTGTCTATAAAGTAACCAAGTCTTACTTTATAAAGTCCTTTTCCGCATGCAATAAACCAGTTTTGCCCGGTTGAAGCAATAAGTTTCGCTGTTAATTTCTCGGCATTGGTTTTTATTGCAAAAGCACCGGCCTGAACGAAATATCCGTTCTGCACGTGCAGGCTGTCCTCACAATCCATTGGCGCAACAGCTTCCGTTTCATTTTTCACTTCCTTAGTAGGAATAACTTGCTGAACGATTACTGGTTTTTGTTCAGATTTAACAGTTTCTTTCTGTGCCAGTTCAGAAGCTGATTTCACTGAAATTTCAGAGATGGAATCTGATTTAACAGTTTCTTTTTGTGCCAGTTCAGATGCTGATTTCACTGGTATTTCAGAGATGGAATCAGATTTAACTGTTTCTTTCTGTGCCAGTTCAGAGGATGATTTTCCGGTAATTTCAGAGATGTAATAAGTAATTTCAGGAGTATTCAGATTTTCTCCAATTGCTGTAGCTTTCGTTCTCGAATCGAAATATCCAAGTCTTACTTTATAGAAATCATCTTCGGTATCAATAAACCATTTCTGGGATGTGAGTTTCGAGAGTTTTTTTACCAGGCGATCAGCATTTTTCTTTACTTTAAAGGCACCAGCCTGGACAAAGAATTTGCTTGAGTCTGTTTTCACGACAGCTACTTCAACAGGAGCTATAACCGTGGCTATCTCTTTTACTAGTTCCTCTTTTGGAGTTTCTTTAATTTCAACCGGAATTTCAGTTTTTGCTATCGGCTGAAGTGCTATTTCATTCGGCTCAGGAGTTTTCATTTCCTGTTTTTCGATATCTGACTTCATAAGCTGGAATTCAATATTATCGATAATATCACCGTAGGTAGTTGCATTAATTTCAAAATCAACACGTTCAGGTTGCGAAACGAGGTGCAAGCGTGATAGCTGGAGACTGTCGACCTGTGCATAATAATTTCCTGGTGCAAGTCCCAAATAGTTGTAATAACCGTCGGATTCGCTTAGTGCTTTTGCCACAAAATTGCCATTCTCATCAAATACATTAACCTGCACACGTCCTTGTGCTCTCACGTTAGTTCCTGTTTTAATGAATATCATACCATTGATTTCACCCATCACCTTGATAGGCACTTCCAGCAGCTTAAACTGGTTGGGATCCATATTTATACTAATGGTTTTGTTTTTTATTTGCCATGCGATATTGTCGAAACGGGTATCATTGAATTCGAGCATATAGCTTGCAAATGGTTCAAGATCAACAATCCTGATTATTGAATCTTTTAAATCTGATATTATCTTTCCACCATTTATCCGCAAATCCATCCCGGAGGTAATAGGTTCATCATCGTCCTTACGATTATTGTTATTTACATCCAGAAACGGGATCACGGTAATTCCGGCGCTACCTATCTTGGTTCGTGTATCGGCAATTATTTTGTTGTTTCCGCTTCCGAATGCAAAACTTCCTCTTGCACTTTGGCCGGTCATAACATAGTCTTTCGAGACTCTTGTATTAACACTGGTCTGTACAAAGGAAAGGTCGTACCTGAATGTTAATTCAATGGTATTAATATTACTCCTCACATTATTTTCCCATTGCAGGGAAAGATTGCATTTTGGTGAGAAATTCTGTTCGAGTTCAACTTTGGTGAAAATCAGTTCTTTATTCGAAAAATCGTATTGAACCTGCGGCCTGATTGAGAGCGAATGGAAAAACCTGAAGCCGAGCGCTATGTTTCCATATATAAAAGGATCTTTTTCTTTGAGCCAGTTTGCATTTCCTGTAAAGTTGGCACTAACGCCTTTTACATAAGTTGAGATGGTTGCTTCTGCAGTTGAGTAGTTGGTTTCTTTAAGTACATTTTGAATATACGAAAACCGGCTGTATGCTTTAAATTTCTTAATTGTTATTGGAATTGAAGCTCTTATCTTGCGTTCTTCCAGATAGTTAAAAGTAATGGCTTTTTGTTCTGCCACATATTTTGCATAGTCAATATCAAGTACAATATTCGATGGCGATGTGTAGCTAAAAAGTGCTTTTGTGCGCACGCCATACGCATATTCGCCGTTAAACAGAAGTCTGTCGAATAACTGTGCGGAGCCGTTTACGAAAGGTATTGACGGAGCTGAAGCAATAGACGACAAATATTCGAAACCGCCACCCAGCGTCAGATGCCGGTTTATACCAAAATTAGTTTCGCCGCGGGTGAATAAACTATGTGTTGAATCCTGAAGCATTGCTCCGGCAACAGTATACTGCATTTCGCCTTTAGGTAAAAAAGTGTACGGAACATTTATAGTCTGTTGTTTCTGGCGTTCTTCTCCCCATGGGCCATAAAATTTTACGGTAACATTGGATAAACCATAAACCAGTGGAATATCAAATTTGTAAAATCCTTTCGCGTCTGCAGTGGTATAATCAACTACCACATTGTTGATGTAAAGTTCCACTG
>CAJDUB010000093.1_pt2 | contig 14630 bp, 14 predicted proteins | sample 7390251 | NCBI WGS metagenome assembly CAJDUB01 (sample SAMEA7055665, study PRJEB34461) | soil metagenome | biome: terrestrial ecosystem; feature: Peninsula; material: soil | place: Antarctica | collected 2016
GATCCTGTGTATAAAGGAATTGAGAAAATTCTTCCATCAAAATGGAAAAAAATCCTGAGCCGGTACAATATGGAAGCACAAAATATAACTGAAATAAGCGACTGGAAAAAAATACTGCGTTTTTATTTTGTTAACATAATACTGTTTTCAGTTATCATAATTACTATTATTTTATTGAGTACACAATATATTGCGCCATATTTTTCAAATTATCGGTGGGGCCAACTGATTACTGCAGGGATATCACTTATAATTTTGTCTCCATTTTTATGGGCACTTGCATTTAGCAGAACCAACAAGCAGGCCTATGCCAATATTTGGATAAAAACTTCTCACCGTGGACCTTTAATTGTTTTGCTATCGAGCAGGGTCTTATTAGCAATTTTATTTATCGGATTTTTATTTGATCGTTTATTCTCGCCTTGGATAGCCTTGACTGGTGTTATTGTTTCAATTCTGATTCTCGCAATTTTATCAAAAAAGATAAAGGCTTTTTACGGGAAAATTGAAATACGTTTTTTAACCAATTATAATGAGCGTGAATCCGAAATGTCTGATACCATCGAGATGCTAAGCCCATGGGATTCGCATATAACCACATTTGAATTGAATCCTAAATCGCCATACATCGGGAAAACGTTATATCAATCGAAAATGCGTGAAGAGTTTGGAGTAAACATTGCTGTAATTGAACGTGGTGATTCAGTGATAAATGTTCCAAACCGGGCTGAATATTTATATCCAAATGATAAACTCTTTGTGATTGGAACCGATGAACAACTCCAAAAATTTAGCTCACACCTCAATTCTACTGCTGCTGAATTACAGAAGGAAACTAATAAACAAATGGTATCCCTTCATCATTTTACTCTTGGCCCTAATTGTCCGCTTGTAGATAAAAGTATACGCGAATCAAAACTTCGTGAACGATCGAAAGGTCTGGTAGTTGGGATAGAGAGAGATGGTGAGCGTATCTTAAATCCCGAATCTGACCTGATTTTTGAAATTAATGACAAGGTTTGGATAGTAGGAAATGAATTGCGGATTCAGATATTAATTAAGGAATTGACAGCCTGATAAGCTTAATTTTAAAAGTGTTTGATTTTTCTTTTTGAGATGATTTTTTTATCCAACTCCTTCACATTTACAGATGCTTTAATCTAAGGAGAAAGTTTATTGCAATAAAGAAATCACGATATAAGAGAAACTTACCAATTAGCTAAAAGAATCAAATAGAAATATAGTATTTACAAATTTGATACACTCACGATGAAGAAATTTATTTTTCTTGCTTTTATGACCTTTACATTTTCTGTTGCTTATTGCCAGGTAAATACTATAAGGCCAGGAGCCTATAAAAATAGAAATGAATTCAAGAATCATAATCCATCTTTTGATTGCGATTTTACGTTTAAGAATAAAGAAGATCTGAAAATCCCGAAGTTATATAAAGTGACTTCCAAAAATCACGACGTTAAAAGCAGTACTATTAACAAAGAAATCTTGTGTATTTGGGATGGGGATCATTTTTATCTGAATTCAAAGCGAATCGGGATGAAAAAGGGGTTCATTAGATTTGAAACCTATGGTAAGTATTTATATTTTCAAGGAATTCCCCAAAGAGCTTTTAGCCAAGATGATGCGGTTTTAAATTCTACTATGGCTTTTGGATTAGCTGGATGGGCCGTTTCGAGTGCAGTTATAAATTCTCAAAATAAAAAGAATAACCTGTTTGTCTATAGCAGTGAAACAGGAGTGACAAATTACCTGACTTCGAAATATGTTGCCATGATTTTACGGCCCTATACAGAGTTATCTATGAAATTTGAACTCGAAGAAGATAAAGATGCATCAAGAGTTCTTATCCGGTATTTAAATCGGATAAATGAGCAAGACTCATCCAGTGATTATTAATTACTCAACACTTAAATTGTAGCGAAGCATTGGTAATGCCTTTAACTCCAAAAGTTTAATGGAACTGATGTGTGAATAAAAACAAATTCTTTTCTTAATCATAACAATGATCCCGGCTCTATCTGGAAAGACTTTGCTATGAAACAAATCCTGATATTACATAAAAGCTCGAATGAAATACCCAAAAAGCAAAATTATTCCGGATCAGATGATTCAATCATAAACTCTTCTGTAGATTCGACCTGAATGTTTCCGCGGTTGCCGTCTTCTGCCCATCCTATAACCGATGGCCCATTATAGCCATTCATTCCATCGTACCCGTTTGGATTGCCGCTGCCTCCAGCACCACCTTTGCCACCATTTCCGCCGGAACCATTTTTTCCGCCTGATCCGCCGCTGCTTTCAGGAATTATCAGATACTGATATGGTCTTGCATCATCGGTAAGGTAAAGTGTGATGTTGCCACCATATCCACCATAACCACCAAGGCCACCGGCTCCGCCCCAGCCTCCTTCTCCGCCATTGGAACCAGCATCTTGTATAGTTACAGTTATTTCAACATCTTTTTCTTCATTTATCACAACCTCCTCCTCAACCGGAATTTCCACCTCAATCTCAACTTCTTTGCCTTCGCTGTTAATAATCTTCTTTTTAACCTTTTTCATTACGGTTTTCTTCTCTATCCGGCTAACCATCTGTTTCTCGATTCGTTTTTCAGTGCGTATTTCTCCTGGTAATCCACTCCCACCATTACCACCGTTACCGCCATTTCCTCCGTTTCCTCCTGAGCCGCCGCTTGAATATACTTTCAATTTGCCGCCTTCAGGATTTATCAGATAACGATATTCCTTATTAGTGCTGAAATCCTGTGCAAATACATAGAGCAGCTTACAATTCAGGATTGAATCGAAATACAGATCGGCCCATACACCTATATCCGGTCCATCGTATCCTGACTCACCATACTCGCCGTTTTGCCCGTCGGAACCATTCCAGCCTGTGAAGCCACTAGAGCCACTTGAACCCGAGGACCCAAACATCCCTTGTCTTCCACTTAACGAAAGTTCAAAAACATGCTTGTAGTCCAGCAAAAACGAAAAAGTATCAGAAACGGAAGTGTTTTGCAGTGAGTTGATGATCAGGGATATTCTGTGGTTGTCAATTTTTGTTATATCTGGTTCAATAGTGAATTTGCCATTTTTCCATGTTCCGCCGGATCCGCTAAACTGATAAAATCGGGACTCTTTGCTGTTGCGCAAATTCTTGCAAACAAGCTGCATGCCATTGTCAAATTCCCTTACCAGCTCACCATTGATAACGCTTCCGGGCGACTTGTCGAATGGTTTGGTTGGACTGAAAAAAACATTTGTTTCGTAATTCAATGGAATGCTCAGCTGTTTGGCCAGTTCAGGCTGCTTTCTGGGATAAGCTTTTATTGTGATTTCATCCGGAGGTTTAGTGCCTGGTTTATCTGTCACCAAAATGCGGCCGGATGTAGCTTTGCCGCCAATAACTTCAACCTTGTAATTCCACCATAATGTAGTGCCATCCGGCATTTCCCTGGTTTTACTTATAGTTCCGTTTTTGTTGTAGGCTATAATTCCAATTGTAAATGTTTCGCCGGGAAGCACCAGCTGATTCTTGTCGAATATAATCTCAATGGAATCAATTTTGCGTGTCAGGCTTAAGCCGGATACCTGTTGGCATATCCCTGAAAAGAAAATACTTAGGATACAGAATAATGAGAGTTGATTTTTGTCCATAATACCTTAGAATCAAGACAACAGAATGCTATGTATGAATCAAAAATCATTCCCTTTTAGTTGGAATCTGAAAAGAAAATTTCTTAAATTCGAATATAGTTCTGATAGAAAAGAAAGCATGAATCCGGTCGTTTCCCAGACTCAAACCTATTAACAATCAGTTCAATAAATTATCGACCATGTTTAGTCTCTTTCAACCATTCCCTCGCATTCACAAAAGCTTCAATCCACGGCGAAAGCTGGTCAGCTTTGCGTGCATCCGGGTATAGCGGCCATTGCCAGGGGAGGAGTGAACGTTCCAGGTGTGGCATCATAACCAGGTGACGGCCATCATCGCTCGAAATACAGGCCGCATCGTACATTGAACCGTTGGGATTTCCGGGATATCCGCTGTAGGAATATTTTGCAGCGACGTTATATTGGTCTTCGGTATAAGGGAAACTGAATTGTCCTTCGCCATGTGCAACCCAGATGCCGAGTTTGCTACCCGAAAGTGATTTCAGCATCACCGAATTATTTTCTAAAATATCAACTGTAAGGAAACTGGATTCAAACTTGCCGGAAGCATTATGCAGCATTTTTGTTTTAAGCTGATGATCAGGATTTACCAGTCCCAGTTCAATCATTACCTGGCAACCGTTACAAACTCCAAGGCTGAGAGTATCTTTGCGAGCATAGAATTTTTCGAGTGCAATTCGCGCATTATCGTTGTATTTAAACGCGCCTGCCCAGCCTTTGGCCGAACCCAGTACATCGGAATTGGAGAAACCACCCACAAAAACAATCATTCTGATATCTTCCAGCATTTCGCGCCCGCTCATGAGGTCGGTCATATGAACATCTTTCACATCCAGCCCGGCCAGGTGCATGCTCCAGGCCATTTCGCGATCGCCGTTTACACCTTTTTCGCGGATAATGGCAGCTTTTATGCCTGTGCGGTTTTTACGTTTGGGGTCAATGTCAAACTGTGCGTATTTTCCTGTAAACGATTCCGGGAAAACAAATTTCCGTTCCTGAACTGAATAGTTATCAAACCTTTCCTTTGCCTTTGTTTCACCGCTCTGTCTGCGATCAAGCAGGTAAGATGTACGGAACCATTTATCGCGGCAAGCATGAATATCAAATGAATACTCTTTTTCCTGAAGTGATATTTTTAGCGTTTTGCCTGAAGTTGGTTTGCCGATCACGGTGTAAATAATTCCTTTTTCGTGCAGGTAAATGCTGACAAAATCGAGATCGTTTACCTGAATCACAATGCCTGGTTTTTCGCTGAAAAGCAATCTGACAATGTCCTTTTCACCTAATTCGTCGAGATTCAGATCCATTGCTGTTGAATTATGACTGAAAGCCATTTCGAGCAATGTAGTGATCAGTCCGCCGGCCGAAATATCATGCCCGGCAAGGATCATGTCTTTATGGATAAGTTCCTGAACAGCTATAAAACACAAACGGAAATAAGCGGCATCTTTGATTTCGGGAGTATTTCCGCCTAATTTATTCAATGCCTGTGCAAAGGAACTGCCGCCAATGTTGAAATCGCTTTTCGAGAAATCGATATAAACAAGTGAGGAGGTAAAACTTTCCTTTAAAACCGGGCTTATCACTTTCCTGATATCCGATACTTCGCCAACCGTTGATATAATTACCGTGCCCGGTGCCATTACCGTGTCGCCACCCGGGTATTTCTGTGTCATTGAAAGAGAATCTTTTCCGGTCGGAATATTGATGCCCAACTCAATGGCAAAATCGCTGACCGCTTTCACTGCTTTGTACAATCGTGCATCCTCACCTTGGTTGCGGCAGGGCCACATCCAGTTGGCGCTGAGCGAAACACCTCCAAGCCCTTGTTCAATGGGTGCCCAAACCAGGTTGGTAAGCGCTTCGGCAACCGAAAGTATGGAGCCTGCCTCAGGATTTATTAATCCCGCAACTGGAGAATGACCGATAGAAGTTGCAATGCCTTTCAAACCTTGATAATCGAGTGCCACTACTCCGAGATTATTCAATGGAAGCTGAAGTGGGCCGGCAGTTTGCTGATGTGCAATACGCCCCGTAACCGAACGATCCACTTTATTAGTGAGCCAGTCTTTACATGCAACAGCTTCGAGCTGCAAAACCTGCTCGACATAATAGTTTAATTGTGACGCATCGTATTCAGCTTCTTGAAACGTTGAGGGTACAGTTTCATCCTGCATTACAGTACGCGGTGGTTTCCCGAAAAAGTTTTCGAGCGGCATATTTATAGGTGCTTCGCCGGTTTTTGAATCGACAAATGAGAAGTTCATATCGCCGGTAATCTTGCCAACATTATAAAATGGCGCTCTCTCGCGTTCAGCAACCCTTTGCATTTTCTCAACATCATCAGCGTGCAAAACCAAACCCATGCGTTCCTGGGATTCGTTGCCAACTATTTCCTTATATGACAAAGTTGAATCACCTACCGGTAATTTGCTGAGATCGATGGTACCTCCCTGTTCTTCAACCAGCTCTGAAAGTGAATTAAGGTGTCCGCCTGCACCGTGGTCATGAACTGAAATAATCGGATTATCAGTGCTTTCGGCCATAGCGCGGATAGCGTTATAAACACGTTTCTGCATTTCGGGATTCGAGCGCTGTATAGCATTCAACTCAATACCGCTGTGGTATTCACCGGTGGCAACTGACGAAACTGCGCCGCCGCCCATTCCGATCCGGTAATTATCGCCACCCATTACAATTACCCTGTCACCAGGCTGTGGGTGACCTTTTAAACTATCTGTTTTACGGCCATAACCAATACCGCCGGCCTGCATAATTACTTTATCGTAACCATACTTTTTGTTGTTCTCCGAATGTTCGAAAGTGAGAACCGAGCCGCAGATAAGCGGCTGTCCGAATTTATTCCCAAAATCACTTGCCCCGTTTGATGCTTTTATGAGGATTTCCTCAGGCGTTTGATACAACCAGGGACGAGGTTCATTTTCGGCTTCCCACTTACGGCCATCGCCGGTTCGCGGGTACGAAGTCATATACACAGCCGTTCCGGCAATCGGCATTGATCCTTTTCCGCCTGCCATACGGTCGCGGATTTCACCTCCCGAACCTGTAGCTGCGCCATTGAAAGGCTCCACGGTTGTGGGAAAATTATGGGTTTCAGCTTTTAGAGAAATAACAGTTTCAATTTCACGGGTTTCGAAATAATCAGACTTATCCTGTGTTTTAGGTGCAAATTGTTCAGCTACAGGCCCTTCAACAAAGGCAACATTATCCGTGTATGCTGAAACAATTCTTCCGTGATGTTCTTTCGACGTTTTTCTGATCATCTGAAACAGGCTTTCGGGTTGTCCAACACCGTCAATCACAAAAGTTCCGTTGAAAATTTTGTGACGACAGTGTTCAGAATTGACTTGAGAGAAACCAAAAACTTCTGAATCGGTTAGTTTTCTGTTTAGTTTTTTAGATAAATTTTCTAATCAGGTTGTTTCTGGATGGTAAAAATATCCTGGTCGAGTCCTGTATATAATCGCTGCAACATATGATCAAACAAAGCCTCTGCATCAGCAACTTCTGTTAATTCCTCGATGCGGAGAATGCCTTCGATACCCATATTCTGAGTAATTTCAACGGCATTGGTACTCCATGGCGTTATCATTTCGCGGCGGGGGCCAACAAAAAACCCGGCCATTTTGCTTTCGCTCACCTGCCGGGCCTCACCAAAAAGCCATTCCAGCTTAGGGATATCATTACTAATTATTTTTTTTTGATGATGTACCGCGTACACCGTTTTGTCCTTGCGAAAGAAGTAAATCATGCTGAATTGGTTTTTCAGGTGCAAAGATAGGAAATCCAAAAGAGTGTGAAAATTATCTTAAATTTTTACGCCGGAATGAACAGATGATGCAGAGAATTATTTTTAAAAGGAATCACAACTTGTCCTGATTTTCGGGTTAGTCCAATCGGGTTATTATACAAAGGCACATTGGTCATATGTAGAATTATGTTTTATCTTTGCACAAAACCATGGTATGAAAATTGCAGTTTTTCCGGGTTCATTTGATCCTATCACAACGGGCCACGAGTCAATTTTAAGACGAGCTTTGCCTTTGTTCGATAAAATTATAGTTGCTGTTGGTATAAATTCTGACAAAAACGATTATTTCCCTGTTGAAAAAAGACTTGAATGGATCAATGAAACTTTTGCAGATTTGCCAAAGGTAAGTGTTGAAAGCTATGTTGGGCTGACTGTCGATTTTTGCAAAAAAAGGAATGCGTCCTATATCATTAGAGGACTCCGGACATCGGCGGATTTTGAATTTGAGCGTGGTGTTGCCCAAGTAAACCTGAAACTTGAGTCCGACGTTGAAACTGTGTTCCTGCTGGCACTGCCTGAATATGTGATGGTTACTTCATCCATCGTACGCGAAGTGCATAAACACGGTGGAAATATTGACCAGTTTATTCCGGAAATAATTTCTATTGCTTCTGTTAAACAAAATTATTGAAAAGGGGAGATTAAGTAATGAATAGAAAATTTATGTTTCAGGTTCTAAAATCTTTTTCTGACATATTTTCAAATGTAGACTTTAATAAAATTATAGTAACAAAACCTGAATCTGTGAGGAGGCACCTGAAGCACGCCACCTGGCACTAATGAAAAGATCTGAAAGATCCCACTTTGCCTTTAAGCACTACCTTTGTGTTTAATCCTGGCTTTTAATACTATCCACTTCCGGTTTCCTGAAAAAGGTAAAGTGTATCTTACCATATTGGCGTTCTTCGCTGAAAAAGGGATGATCTTTAAAACTGATATACTTATCATGCTCCATAATAAACCAGCCATCATCAGCCAACCAATTATTTTCGAAAATTAAAGCCGGAATTTTTTCACGTTCTTTCAAATCGTAAGGAGGATCAGCAAAAATAACATCATAGCTACCGTATGGGCGGGCAAGGAATGCAAACACATTCGCTCTTATAGTAGATAAATTATTGAATTTCAGTTCATTAATCATTTTCGATATATAATCGATGCAACGTCCGTTTACATCAACACTCAAAACGCTGCTTGCTTTACGCGAAGCAAACTCCATCGAAATATTGCCTGTTCCGGCAAAAAGATCAAGCACTTTAACTTCTTCAAAATCAATATAATTATTCAGGATATTAAATAAACTTTCCTTGGCCATATCCGTTGTAGGCCTCACAGGTAACCCTTCGGGGCGAAGTATCCTGCCTTTATGACTTCCGCTGATTATTCGCATACAGGTATGTTAAGGAGAGTAAAATAATTGTGCATTGTAATTTTTGAAAACGCTTCTCCATATACCAGCTCTTCTGGTTTTTCAACAAACTTAAGCGATTCGCAATACATTTTCAACTGAGTACTTATAATGGAGTTTTCGGAAATATCACCCATCAGGGTCAGGTTTTCTTCCGAAGGTGTAAATCCCAATTGTTCGAGTACAAAAATAACGTAATACAGTACATCCGAAGGCGCTGCATATTTAAAAGCATTCAGATACAACAGGCGAAGTCCTTGAATTACAGTAATTTCAAAAAAACTGTCATGGATATTAATAAACACCTGCCGTGCTATCAAACGGGAATGTTTTCGTAGAATTCCTTTAACAAAAACAGCCGCTCCATTTCGTAAATGTGATCCGGGAAATATGGAAGCGCAAAATTCAGGTATATACGAAGGGATCAGCAATGCCGATACCGGGCCGGGTTCAAATATCGGTTCGGTAAGAATTTCTTCTCCCTGGCTTATCGGGAAAGCAGCCGACATAATATTCATGATATTTTCAGGTTTCGAAAAATCATGAGGAGCAATAGTAATTTTATATGAAGCAACAGCAATATCAACCCTCTGATAGTTAAACTGAATAAGATCAATCGTTTTCAGTTTTTCAAAATATGTATCGCCGGTTTCAGGCCATCCGCCCAATTCATTATACTTAATGCTGACAGGGTTCAGCTTGTAAGAAGCTATACACAATACTTTTTGAGAAATAGCATGGGTTACTAAAAAAGAAAATCCATCCTGACAGAGCAAAACGGATAGCCTGTAATTAAATCCCTGAGTAGGTTCAAACTGCGGATCAATCTGATTAAGAGTACATTCCAAGGGATATATAATTTTGTTATTCCCAGTTTCCGTCCGTAGAAGCTTCATTCATGGAGCCTACTTTAAGTCCGGGGAATTTTGATTTATCTTCCAGTTCCTTAATTTTGTTTATCACAAGCTGTTTGTCCAGATCTTTGGTATATATTTCCATCCGGACTGACGCCTCAAAAACGTTTACTTCTACACCACTTTTATTGATTTTACCAGCCATTATCGAAAAAAGATCTCCTTTTGAAAATGGGACTTCATTCAGCTTTTCCAAAGGGTAATTTTTCTTGGCAAAGATGGAATCAAAAATATTAATGTATCCGATTGTGTCGGAAATAGTTCGGGTAAAAGTAGTATCATTAGGATCAGGAATCATTTTCACTTCCGGGATCTTACCGTATTTTACAAATTCTTTAAGGGAGTCGAAACTTGAAGTATATCGTCCGTATTGAAAACGAAAGAGGCTTTCAGCAGTGCGTATATCTTTAAGTTTAGCTATAATTGCATCGCTTCTGGTCGAAAGTGCATTTTCGAATTTAACTGGTTTGTTTATACTGCGGAAAAGCAGAAATCCCAGGATTAGGATAACTACCGCAAGAATAATTTTAATATAATTAGTATTCATGATATGTTCGGTATTGGATATTGATCAGAATATCAGAAATTCGAAAAAGGAAGAGAAAATCCTTCAAGGAGCCTCAATAGTGTGCAAATGTATAACATTTTTCATTCAATAATTTGTGATTTATCAAAAATCAGGTTCCTTTTGCATGGCTTAAAATCCCTGGCTTACAACAATCCCTTTTGGGCATTAAACGGTTTTGATACTAAAATTCAGGTTACTGGTTCATTCTCTGGAAAACAATAAGCCACATTGGAAATATCGGTGTTTTCGCAAGTTATTTACAGGCAATTCTAAGAATTAACATTTTTTTAACAAATACGGAAACATTGTATTTGTAGTATTTGGAACAGTTTTTGGTATTTAGTGAGAAAGTTAGATTTGCAACAAATTTATATTTGTGTATATTTGCAAGTCAATCATAAGTTTTAATTATTAACAAAATCCTCATTAACCGATGAAAAAAACGCTAATCCTGGCTTTTGCCATTACAATTCTTACCACCTTTTCAGGTAAATTTCTTATGGCACAAACCAAAGAAGATGCCGGTAATGCTTTTAACGCTGCACTCGAACTTTCAAAAACAGATATGGCAGGTGCTGTAATAAAAATGCAGGACGTATTAAAAATGTGTACTACAATTGGCACTGAAGCTGACACCCTTAAAATGAAGGTTACCACTGTTTTACCAGTTTGGCAGTATAATGTAGGTAATAATTTTATAAAAGCAAAAAAATATCCTCAGGCTGTTACTGCCTATGAGAAAAGCCGTGATATGGCTGTTGAATACTCTGATGACAACATTAAAGAAAAATCAGAGTCGATGTTAGCAAAGCTTTATGTTAATAATGGCAATAACCTGATTAAAGCCCAAAAATACGATGATGCTATAGTTGAATTCGAAAAGGGGTTAAAATGTGATCCTTCGTATAGTAAAGCCTATTATGCCAATGCACTGGCGTATAAGAAAAAAGGCGACAATGTAAAAATGCAGGAAAATATGGACCTTGCCATTTCTTCTGCCACAAAGGAAAATGATACTATTACAGCTAATGCGGCAAAAAGTGCTGTTGCATCCAGCTTATATTCGGAAGGTGCTGGTGCATTCAAGAAAAAATCATATGAAGAAGCTGTTGAAAAGCTTAATAATTCACTTGCTTATGACTCAACGAATAAAGAAGTTTTTTACTTATTAGCGGTTTCTCATAATAACCTGAGAAAATATGATGAAGCTATTGATGCTGCTACCAAGGGACTTGCTTTGGAAGATAAGACAGCTGTTAAAATGGCACGTTTCTATTATGAAACAGCTAAGGCATATGAAGGTAAGCAGGATACTCAGAATGCATGTGAAAACTACAGGAAATCTGCGGTTGGTACTTTCGCTGCATCATCTAACTACCAGATGAAGACTGTGCTGAAATGCCAGTAAAAACAATACTATACAGAAGAGCCGGTTTATCCGGCTTTTTTTATGCCCTTTTGCAGGGCTTCAACCATCATAACTAGTTTATAGAAAAGCCTGGTTAAGTGTTTTGGCCGGTTGTCCTGTCGAAGTCAGGAATATCTTCTATGAAAATGTATTGTTTGTTTTCATAATCTATCCGACACGTATAGTGCTCTAGGCCATTGGTTATCAGGAAATATTCAGCCTGAAGCAAAATATTATACCGGGCAGCCTGGTCAAAAGTCTTTTCACTTATTTCAACCCCGGGAGCCTTACATTCAACAAGCAGGTATGGAGTAGCATTTCGCCCGAATACAACCAGATCGAATCGTTTAGGAAGCTTGTTAAGTAAGAGCTGTTTTTCCACACCAATCATCGAAACCGGGTATCCTTTAACCAGAATCAGATAGGCAATTAAATGCTGACGCACCCATTCTTCGGGGGTAAGTGTCACAAATTTACGACGTACAGGATCGAATATTTCCTGCCGTTTATTATTGTGCCGGAGTTTGAACTCAAAACTGGGGAAGTTTAATGGCTGCATTTTATTATGTGAAACAGGTGAGGGTTCAAAGTTCAAAGTTCAAGGTTCAAAGTTGAGCCCTCTCCGATAAATCAAAGATCAAAGAAATGTCGCTATGTCACCAAGACTCTAAGTCTTACATAGAAATGATTAAAAGCAGTTTAATATTTGTGATTCTTTTTGCTTTTCCCTTTGTGGCAAAAAAAACTATTCAGAGTAGTTTCAAAGTTAAATGAAATAACACTGTTTTACCTTGTTAAATATTTATCCTGTTACTTTTGATAATTTGAGCATTTATGTAGCATTAACGCCTGACTTTTCAACATTTTGGAAAAATCATAGCTAAAATCACTGCAAAGATGACTAAAAAAATTAAATTTGCCTGTAATATTAATTTATTGATAAAACAGGATGAGAACAAAGAAAGAAATAGTAGAAAACTGGCTACCTCGTTATACCGGTACCGAACTCAAAGATTTTGGCGAATATATTCTGCTGGTAAATTTCGGAGCTTACCTCGAAACATTTGCACGTCTCAACAATGTCCCTATACAAGGCAGGGATCGTTCAATGCCCTCTGCAACAGCTGGTAATATTACAATGATACGTTTTGGAATGGGCAGTGCCAATGCAGCAACTGTGATGGATTTGTTGAGTGCCATTAATCCGGTTGCATGTTTGTTTCTTGGTAAATGCGGCGGATTGAAACATATTAATGCCTTCCTCGATTATTACACCGGTACCGTTTATACAACCAATCGCAGAGTTTGGGAACATGATGAAGAGTTCAAACAGTATCTTCAAAGTACCAGGGCCATGGCCATTGACCTTGAAACTGCTACTATTTTTACAGTTGGATTTGCTAATGCGATTTCTACCGGTGCGTTGTTGCTGGTTTCGGACCAACCCATGATTTCAACCGGGGTAAAGACAGAACAAAGCGATAAAATGGTTACTGAAAAATACATGGAACAACATGTTCAGATTGGGGTTGAATCATTGCAACAACTAATTGAAAAACGTGTTACGGTCAAACATCTGAAATTTTAAGAAACACGCACATCCCATCACTTTTAATAATGACATCAACATATTACCAGCTGGCTAAGGACTTTCAAAAGAGGTCGTTCGTAAACATTTATCTGTTTTATGGCGATGAGCCATATTATATTGATGAATTATCGGACTACCTTACTGAGCATGTGCTTACCGATACTGAAAAAGAGTTTAACCAGACTGTATTGTATGGTCGTGACTCAACCGCGGCACATGTGGTGAATTGCAGCAAGCAGTTTCCGATGATTGGCGAAACGCAGCTTGTAGTCCTGCGAGAGGCCCAGGATATGGATATTAAAAAAGAGGAAAACCTTAGCCTTTTACTATCATATATCAATCGTCCGCTTCAATCTACCATCCTTGTTATATGTTATAAATACAAAGCGCCACCGGCTAAATTGATTAAGATATTGGCTGCATCCGAAAAGGCTGTAACTATTGAATCGAAAAGAAAATATGAGAATGAAATGCCTGCATGGATAACTGCGCAGGTAAAAAACAGCGGATACTCCATTTCGGATAAAGCCGCAATTATGTTGGTTGAATACCTTGGAACCAATCTTGAGAAAATAAACAATGAACTTAGTAAATTGTACATTAATCTCCCTAAAGGAAAGGCGATTACCGAGGATGTAATTGAATTATATATTGGTATCAGCAAGGATTATAATATTTTTGAATTTCAAAAAGCGCTGGCAAAAAAGGATGTTTTGAAAGTGAATAAAATAGCCAACCATTTTGCGTTAAATCCGGGTGAAAATTCGATTTTTAAAACCATACCCATGCTGTTCAATTTTTATAGCAAAGTATTGCTTATGCACTCCTTGACTGATAAATCAGAAGCTTCAATAATGAGTAAAGCCAAACTTTCATCATATAATAAATACGATTATTTTGATGCTTACAGAAACTATAATGCCAAAAAGGTTCAGAATATTATTGGCTGGCTGCGCGAATGCAATATCCGTGCATTAGGTATTGATAATTACTCAGCCGACCACGGTGAATTACTCAGGGAACTGGTGTTTAAAATTGTGCATTAAAAAGAAAGTGAATTATTTGAAGTATAAATCAAAAGGCGATTCCTATTAGGAACCGCCTTTTTAAATGTTTTCATCTTATCTTTACTTTATATCGAAATCATACGGCATTAGCGCCTGTATGCCTTGCATCCTGCTCATACGGCTGAGGTAATTGAAATAGGGATACGC
>CAJDUB010000016.1_pt1 | contig 14440 bp, 13 predicted proteins | sample 7390251 | NCBI WGS metagenome assembly CAJDUB01 (sample SAMEA7055665, study PRJEB34461) | soil metagenome | biome: terrestrial ecosystem; feature: Peninsula; material: soil | place: Antarctica | collected 2016
CAACCGAAGCCGAATGGGAATTTGCAGCTTACGGTTTGATTGGCAATACTCATTTTGAAAGAGTTGTTGAACGTCGTATCTATCCCTGGAACGGAACCGTGCTACGTACTGATGACAAGAAATTTTCCGGTGATTTTGTAGCTAATTTTAAACGTGGCCGTGGCGACTATATGGGTGTTGCAGGTAATCTGAATGATGGAGCTGCTATTCCTGCTGAAGTTGGCTCATTCTGGCCGAACGATTACGGTCTTTACAATATGGCAGGAAACGTTTCTGAATGGGTAATGGATGTTTACCGTCCGTTAAGTTTTGAAGATGTGAACGACTTTGCACCTTTCCGTGGAAACACTTTCGAAACACGTGTTACTGACGGAGAAGGATATTTAGTACCTAAGGATAGTCTTGGCCGTATAAAATACCGCCCGGTTACCGAAGAAGAAGCCATGGGCAGAATCAACTATCGCAAAGCTGATAATATTAATTACCTGGACGGAGACTATCAATCGTTGACAGGAGTTGACTGGGCTGCACCGAGTGAAGGAAATTCAACTGATAAAATGTATGAATACGGAGTTTCATCCTTAATCAGCGATAAATCGCGCGTTTACAAAGGAGGCTCATGGCGTGATCCTGCATTCTACCTCAGTCCGGCGGCACGCCGTGCATTGGACGAAGATAAGTCGACCAACTTTATTGGATTCCGTTGTGCAATGGGCAGCGTTGGCGGTGCTTCAGCAGGCAAAAAATAAAATAACTTATTTTGTTTATAAAAAAACCCATCCCTGATTCGGATGGGTTTTTTAATTTAAGTAATTTGCATTCAATTAATCTCCTCAGCATATGCATATCACAATTGAAGAATTATATACCATTTATCTCGGGCACAGGATAATTTCAACCGATTCGCGACACATTACAAAAGGGAGCCTTTTTTTTGCCCTTAAAGGTGAGAACTTCGATGGGAATAAATATGCCGGTGCAGCCCTGGATTCAGGTGCTGCTTATGCTGTAATAGATGATGCAGCCTATGACGGAAACAATACCCTGCTTGTGAATAATGTACTCGAATCTTTGCAACAGTTGGCCCTGATGCATCGACGAAAGTTTAATATACCGGTTGTTGCTATTACCGGAAGTAATGGCAAAACTACAACCAAGGAATTGATAAATGCGGTTTTAAGCCGACGATACAAGGTAACGGCAACTATAGGGAACCTTAATAACCACATAGGAGTTCCGCTCACCTTGCTGAATATAAACGATGAAACCCAGATTGCTATAATTGAAATGGGTGCCAATCACCAGCTGGAGATTGAAAGTTATTGTAAAATTGCCGAACCTACACATGGATTAATTACAAATATCGGAAAGGCTCACCTTGAAGGTTTTGGCGGATACAAAGGTGTTATTAAAGCCAAAACAGAGCTGTATACCTGGCTTCGTAATACAGGTGGAACCGTTTTTGTAAATGCAGACAATCCACTTTTGACAAAACATACAGTTGACATGAAAAGGATTTTGTATGGTTCAGGGGAAGGTTTGCACACACAAGGGAAAGCCGGGAGTTTTTCTTCAACACTTGAATTAGACTGGTTTACAGGCCAAAATAAAGTTCAAATAAAAACTAATCTTATCGGTACATATAACTTCGAAAATGTATTGGCAGCAATCTGCATTGGTACTTTTTTCGATGTACCGGCTGATGAAATTAAATCTGCAATCACTACATACCAGCCTTCGAACAGCCGTTCACAGGCTCTAAAAACAGAAAGAAATTCAATAATTCTGGATTCATACAATGCCAACCCAACAAGTATGCAGCTTGCTATTGAGAATTTCAGGCTGATTGTTGCACCTAACAAAATGCTTATCCTTGGCGATATGCTTGAACTTGGTGATGAAAGTCCGGCTGAACATCAGGCAATTGTTAAGCTGGTAAATGAATCCGGGTTTAATCGTGCAATTTTTGTCGGACCCGATTTCAGCGTGGCTGCAGCAGGAAAATTTCAATGCTTTGATAATTCCGATGAAGCATTTTCGTGGTTGATGAAGCAGCAGATAAAAGACTTTACAATCCTGGTTAAAGGATCAAGAGGAATAAAAATGGAAAAAGTATTGGAAGCTTTATAGCAAATCCACCTTTGCGAGAGAGAAAAACCGGTCATAAAAGCAGACTTGGCACACTTCATTAAACATAGTTTATGAAAACATACAGCATAATCGGAATGATGTCGGGCACTTCGCTCGACGGGGTTGACCTGGCTCATTGCATATTCGTGGAAACCGGATCCGGAACTACTTATACTTTAGGCGTATGCGAAACCATTCCATATCCTGAGTCGTGGCTGAACAGGCTTAAAACACTTCCCTCAGCATCAGCGCTTGAATATGCTGAAACCCACACCACTTATGGAAGGTATATTGGTGAGCTTATTGCAGATTTTATAAAAAGGAATGCAATTTCGGCCGCCTTCGCAGCCTGCCATGGACATACTATTTTTCATAATCCTGCGAAACATTACACTTCACAAATTGGCGAAGGCGCCGCTATTGCAGCAGGCTGTGGTTTACCGGTGGTTTGCGATTTCAGGACCGGTGATGTGGCTGCAGGCGGACATGGCGCACCGTTGGTTCCTGTTGGCGATCAGGAGTTGTTTGCTCAGTATGATTATTGCCTGAACCTGGGAGGATTTGCGAATATCTCCATGCAAATGAATGGAAAAAGAGTTGCTTACGACATTTCACCGGCTAACATAATCCTGAACCATATTTCCGCACAAAAGGGAAAGCCTTACGATAAAAACGGGGAAATGGCAGCCTCAGGGTTTATTCATTCTGAATTAATCCAAACACTCAACAGCCTGGGATATTATCATCTGGATCCACCGAAATCACTTGGCAGGGAATGGATAGAGAAAGAGATTCTCCCGATTCTGCCACTATATAACATCGGTCATGAAGATGCAGCCGCTACTTTTTGTGAACATATTGCCATTCAGATTGCCGCATGCCTGCAAAATGAACCACAAAAACAAATGCTGATTACCGGAGGCGGTGCTTTTAATACATTCCTTATGCAGCGGATTGCTGCACATACTAATGTTGAACTGATCATACCTGACAATAAAACGGTAAATTATAAGGAAGCACTTGTATTTGCATACCTTGGTTTACTCCGTATGCAGGAAAAACCCAATTGTCTGTCATCTGTTACCGGAGCGGCTCATAATGTGATAGGCGGTGCCGTTTATTTACCATAAAAAATTAGTTTCAAATACATGCAATTTTATGATTTTGTTAGTTAGATATTCTGATTGATTTTATATACTTTTGCGCCTTCAAATAAAATGCCTTGATTAACACATTGATAGTACTTTAATCGTATCCTGATACCCTTGAAAAACTTCTTATGAATCTGAACAAAAAAGCATTGATTGCGATGATAACCGGGGCATTCCTATTGCTGCCTGTTTTTACATTTGCTGCAGTTCCGTCGGCTATACCTTTGATTTTCGGTATCCGGCTTGAGTTTATCATTTTTGCGCTGACACTTGTAGGTGTTGCGGTGTTTCATCACAGGACCATGTATGTGGCATTAAGTGGTTTATTAGCATTATTAATTCTCAAATACCTGTTTCTTCCTGACTATTCATTTATCGAGCATATAATCGGAACTCCTGATAAAGAAGGTGAATGGCGGATACTGCTTAACCTGGCCGGATTGCTGTTTGGTTTTGGAATACTGGCCAAGATATTTGAAGAGTCAGGTATTCCGGATAAACTCCCCAATGTGCTTCCTGATGATTGGAAAGGAGGTTTTGTACTTCTGATTCTTGTTTTTGTTCTGTCAAGTTTCCTTGATAATATTGCCGCGGCCATGATTGGAGGTACCGTTGCTGTTGTTGTATATAAAGGTAAAGTACACCTGGGTTTCCTGGCCGGAATAGTTGCAGCCAGCAATGCCGGCGGGGCAGGCTCAGTAGTTGGCGACACAACCACAACGCTTATGTGGATTGATGGTGTTAGCCCGTTTGATGTAACCCATGCTTACGTTGCATCATTTGCAGCGCTGTTTGTATTCGGAATCCCCGCTGCAATAATCCAGGATCGTTATCATCGTATACAGAAAGATGCCAGTAAAAATGTTAAAATTGACACCTTAAAAATAGGGATTGTGGCCTTAATACTGGCTGGGGCTATACTTACCAATTATTTTCTGGATTTTCCGGCTTTAGGTGTATGGATAGCAATCGTTATCGGGTCCATGTTGCGAAAAGCGCCATGGGACGAAATTCCGAAATCACTGCAGGGAACGATTTTCCTTGTAGCGTTGGTAACCTGTGCTTCACTTATGCCTGTTGATGAGCTTCCGGCAGCTTCCTGGCAATCAGCTTTCTCGCTGGGTTTTGTTTCTGCAGTTTTCGACAATATTCCACTAACAAAACTCTGTCTCGACCAGGGTGGTTATGATTGGGGTGTGCTTGCTTATGCCGTTGGATTTGGGGGTTCGATGATATGGTTCGGTTCATCTGCAGGAGTTGCACTCTCGAATATATTTCCCGAAATGCGTTCAGTAGTCGACTATGTTAAAAGTGGTTGGTTTGTAATAATAGCCTATATTATCGGATTCTTTATTATGCTTGGAGTGGTTGGATGGCATCCACATGCACCGCACCGTAAAGATAGGAGTGCAGAGAAAATAGAACAAACAGTTGGTCCTGCAAAACCTGAACCGGTAACGGAATAAACTTAAAAATCACAGAGTAGTTCCCTCTTTACCTGAATTAATAAAAAATTCATGAACACGGTCAATCAATAGGATTGCCGTGTTTTTTATTTCATTTGAAATAAAAACAAACAATATCAGTTACTATTAACAGAGTAATGTTTGTAAGTCCATGGCTTTCTTCCCACAACACATTGTGAACCACACTACCTTTATACTGAAAACTTTATTATATGATCAACGGAGTAATTCTTCAGATTATGCAGACTACCGGAGCTGCATCAGACACTGTAAACCAGGCACTTAATGCAATACCACAACCTGCAAAAGCCACTGAGGTCTCTCTTTCCATTTGGGATTTGACTCTGAAAGGCGGCCCTGTCATGATACCGATTGCAATCCTATCCATTTTGGGTATCTATATTTTCATTGAACGGTATATCGTTATAGGCCGTGCATTGAAAGAGGATTCCAATTTTATGAATAATATCCGCGATTTTATGCATAATGGCAGATTAGATTCGGCATTATCGCTTTGCCGGAATAATAACACACCTATTGCACGGATGATAGAGAAGGGATTACAACGCCTGGGGCGTCCGCTGGGAGATATAAACGCAGCTATTGAAAATGTGGGGTCGCTTGAGGTGGCTAAACTTGAAAAGAACCTTACGCTTTTGGCAACCGTATCAGGAGGAGCGCCCATGCTTGGATTCCTTGGCACAGTTTCCGGAATGGTAAAAGCTTTTTATGATATGTCGATGGCAGGAAACAATCTTGACATTCAACTCCTTTCGAGCGGTATATACCAGGCAATGGTTACAACAGTTGCCGGGCTGATAGTAGGTATTATTGCATACTTCTGTTATAACATCCTGGTGGCCAGGGTTCAGAAAATTGTTGTAACCCTGCAGTTCAGGGCTTCTGAATTTATGGACCTGCTGCACGAGCCGTCTAAATAATATCCCGTTTTACGAAAACAACGTTTAAAACATCTCATTCATGGCTATTAAGTCACAACATAAAATAAGCACCGAATTCAGTATGGCTTCCATGTCGGACCTGGTTTTCCTGTTGCTGATATTCTTTATGCTTACCTCCACACTGGTGAGCCCTAATGCCATAAAACTACTGCTTCCGTCGAGTTCGAGCAAAACCATGGCTAAACAAACAACTACTGTTTATATTAATGATTTAAACCAGTTTTTTGTTAACGAAGTTCCGGCAACCGATCTTAATATACAACAGTTACTTACCCAATCGCTGATCGGTCAAACGGAAGGTGTAATTGTATTGCGTGCTGACCGCACTGTCCCTGTTCAATATGTGGTAACAGTTATTGATGCAGTAAACCAAATGAATTTAGTACTAAAAACCAAACATAAAGTAATCCTCGCTACTAAACCAAAGGACTAGCGTTTCTATTTCAGTTATTCTCAAAACTCTAACTCCTAAATCTTAATCCCAAACTCCTGACAATGCTTTCAAACAACGAGCAAAAAGAACGTAAATCGCGTATTGCAGCAATTTCCGGAACAATTCTGTTCCATGTAATAGTTGTGATAGCATTGCTTTTTCTTGCTTTTCGTACGCCACTGCCATTGCCCGGCGAAGAAGGGGTTGAAGTGAATATAGGGAACAGCGACCAGGGAATGGGCGACATACAGCCTGAAGTGCCGGCACAAGCAATGGCAGCTGCAGCAAAGCAAAATCAGAGTAAAGCAGATGAACAGCTTGTAACTGAAGAAACAGACGAAACTCCTGTTATTGTAAAAAAGAAAATAAATAAACCTAAGCCCACACCTACACCTGTCGTAAAGAAACAACCTGTTGTTGAAACTCCTCCTGAGCCAACCGTAAATCCGAAAGCCATGTATCCGGGCAAAAGCTCTTCCACATCAACGGGAGGCAACCAGGGAGTTACAGGAAAGCCCGGCGACCAGGGCAAGGAAAATGGCACTGCAGGCTCGCCTAATTATGATGGTAGCGGAGGAAAAGGTAATGGCATATCTTTTGACCTGGGAGGCCGTGGATCCCGGAGTCTGCCAAAACCCACCTATAATTCACCTGAACAAGGCAAAATAGTGGTCTCTATCAAAGTGGACCGAGAAGGAAAAGTTACCTATGCCAGCGCAGGAGCTAAAGGAACTACCATTTCTGAAATAAATCTGCGCCAGCAGGCTGAAAGCGCTGCCCGTAAAACTCTTTTTGCTCCCGACAAAGATGCTCCTGAAGAACAGCGTGGTACCATCACCTATGTTTTTGTAAAGCAGAAATAATTTAGTAGTTTCTGATATGGTAGTGAAATATTCCTATCTGAATCCACATTTCTGAAAACTTATTCTGCTTTTTTTGTAGTGCACACCCGAAGTTTGCGTTAGAAAATCATATTTTCTTTACTCATCGGAAAAAAGTATTTTTGTGGGATAAAGGCAAAAGAGATTTTCATCGGAAAAATCAAAAATCCTTTTCAGAAATGATTGAATATCCTGACATGAAAAGTAATCTTTCCTAAGTCAGAATTTAATAAGTGCACAAAACACACAATATCAAGATGAATTATCTGATCAAGATCATTTATGCCATTACGTTTATAGTTACCGCAACCGTGGTCCACTCGCAAAATTTTTATGAAAGCTATCTCCCTGTTCATTACGAAACAGCTGATTCAGGTAAAATCAGCATTCATTTCTACAACAACAATTTCATTAAAAACAATGAATATTTCGGACCTTATACCCAAGGGATGACTTATATCGGGTCCATCCTTCAACCGGAAGTTACCTGGTCGTTAAGCAAAAATTTCAATCTGAGTGCAGGATGGTATATACGGTATTTTTATGGTCTGGATAGCTTTCAGCAATCATTGCCGGTTATCAGGGCCAGGTATACTTTTTTGCCCGGAGCCCAACTCATAATCGGTCAATTGGACGGGCAACTTCATCATCATTACATTGAACCCATTTACAACACTGATAATTATTTTACCACAAACCCCGAATATGGCGTTCAGATGTTATTTGACAGGAGTAAACTTCATATTGATGTTTATATGGATTGGGAAAAATTCCTGATGCCGGGCGAAGATCAACAGGAAGAGATTACAGGTGGCTTACTGGCAAAATATTCACTGAACGACCGATCAGAGAACCGCGGCTTAAGCGCCAATCTACAAAGCCTTATCCATCATTTTGGCGGACAGGTAGATATTTCTGACAAACCTATACAAACTCGTTCAAATGTAGCTGTAGGATTGGATTATGCATTTTTACCCGGACTGAAAGCGCTGAACAGAATTACACTCAGTTCATATTATATCCGGGCTTTTGAACAGTCGCACCTTAACACCCTTCCTTTTAGTTCGGGTTATGCGGTTCACAATAAGGTTACTTTTGAAAATAAATGGGTTAAACTCAGCACGGGATGGTATCACGGCGATAAATATTTTGCACCCAAAGCCGATTACCTGTTTCAGTCAGTTTCCCAGTTAAGTGATTATTACACCACTGAAGGCAGGGACCTGATCACCTCAAAATTCCTGTTTGGAAATGAGATTACAAAAGGAGTTAATTTAAGTTTTCGTTTCGAATCCTATTATGACATACAGCGAAAATGGAATGATTTCAGTTATGGGTTGAATATCAGCGTAAATGCAGAAGTTTTTCAGCATAAAGCGAAGAAAAAGGTAGAATAGATTGTTTCATGTTTCAAAATTCCTGGCAATAATTGTTAAAATTATTATTTAAGTGTTTGAAAACCCAACATGAAGAAATAACTTGTCTTGATGCTATAACATAAGTGCAAGGTAAATTAAGCATTTGCAAAATTGATTTTTATTAATGAACTACCAACAAACATTAACCTACCTTTTCAGCCGGTTGCCTATGTTCCAGAGGATAGGAGCTGCTGCTTATAAAGCCGATCTCAGCAATACTGTTGCACTTTGCAAGATGCTTGGCAATCCTGAGAAAGAATTCAGAAGCATACATATTGCCGGTACAAATGGCAAAGGTTCTACTTCTCACTTTTTAGCTTCTGTTTTGCAAGATTCCGGATTAAAAACGGGTCTTTTTTCTTCACCGCACCTCAAAGATTTCCGCGAACGAATAAAAATAAATGGGCAGATGATCAGCAAAAACGATGTATCTTCTTTTGTTGATCAGCACCAGGCCAATTTTGACAGCATTCAACCATCTTTTTTCGAATGGACTTTCGCGCTGGCCGCCTGGTATTTTGCTAAAGAAAAAGTTGATATTGCAGTTATCGAAACCGGTATGGGAGGTCGGCTCGATTCAACAAATGTTGTAAAACCTATTGCCACTGTTATAACCAATATAGGAATGGATCATACCCAATTTCTGGGAGCCACTTTACCTGAAATAGCCCGCGAAAAAGCAGGAATCATCAAACCGGAAATCCCTGTTGTTATTGGCCAATCACAGTCAGAAATTTCAGTTGTTTTCAATGATTTCAGCAAGAAAAACCATTCTGAAATTACATTTGCTGATAAACAGATCATCCATAAACAATCGCATTACACCCAACATAGGGTGCCTTTGTTAAGTTCAGAATTTCGATCTTCAACTTCCGGCGAATGTTATAAGGTATCTACTCCTCTATCTGCTAAATATCAGTTAAAAAATCTGGCAACTGTGCTTTGCACAATCGAAATTCTGCAACAGACAGGTCTGGAAATCCGAAAATCAGCTATCGTTAAAGGCATCCGAAACGTTGTGAAAAATACCGGACTGAAGGGCCGTTGGCAAACCATAGCCAATAAACCGCTAACCATTGCCGATATAGGCCATAATCCCGATGGAATTATTGAAGTACTTGAACAGGTAGCTTTAACACCACACAATAAACTGCATTTTGTGATCGGTGTGGTTAACGATAAAGACGTACAAACTATGCTTAGTTTACTTCCTGCAAATGCAAGCTATTATTTCTGCAAAGCTGATATTCCACGTGGATTGGATGCCGAAAAACTGGCACAGCAGGCAAATGAATTCTCATTAAAAGGAAAGGTATTTCAAAGTGTAAAAGAAGCTCTTAAAGCTGCCAGACTTTTGGCCGGTCCTGATGACCTGGTGTTGGTTTGCGGAAGTGCTTTTGTGGTTGCAGAAGTGGTGTAAGGCAATGAAAAGTGAAAAATGAAAAATGTCTGATAAGTAATACCCGAATGACCTGATTTAAATTTCAAAGATCCAAAACCCAAGTTCCAAAACCCAAACAGCAATTGTATAACAAATTCATGACCATAGTAACCTTTAGCCGTTGAACCTTTGAACCACTATGACACTAAGTCTACTAGCCAGCAGTAAGTTACCTAAAACAAATGTATGACAACCGCTTGACTACTCAACCCACCCAAATACTTGATGACCTCCATCATCAACAACCAAATGACCATTGCATGACCACTCACTCCTCTCAAACACTCTTGTAACTCAAATTTCAACAACTGACCATTGCATGACCAATTAACACGCTCAAAAACTCTTAAAACTCAAACTTCAACAACCTAACGACCATTGCATGACCACTCACTCCTCTCAAACACTCTTGTAACTCAAACTTCAACAACTGAATGACCATTGCATGACCACTTAACACGCTCAAAAACTCTTAAAACTCAAACTTCAACAACCGAATGTTTACCAAATTACAACCCCTAACCCATAACCCCCAACTCCTGAATAATGAATACATACTCCATGATTGGCGCAAGCATAGTACTATTTGCTTTACTCTCTTACAGTTTATCCATAATAACCGAACAACGTAAAAAGCTGGTAACGCCTTTTGTCCTTAGATTCCTGACCATTGGCATAATTCTCGATGTAACTGCTACCATTTTTATGATAATCGGCTCAACCAAATCAGCATTTTCATTGCATGGAATACTTGGATACTCATCACTTGCTGCCATGCTACTGGATACTATCCTGATCTGGCGGTTTCATCTTGCTAATCCGGAAGGCACTAAAGTTCCGGCAAGGCTGCATCTGTATTCAAGATATGCATACTCCTGGTGGGTAATTGCTTTTTTTACAGGCTTGATGCTGGTGATTTTTCGCTAGAAAATGCTGAAAAGGAATGACTAAACCACTATGCATTGAAAATACTTAGGGTTAAAGATTCCGGGAAAATCTAGAAAAAAAAAGTTTAATGGTTTGAAGTAGAAAAACAGAAGACCTTAGGTGATCACAATTTTACTTTTAACCATGCTACTCAATTAGGTTCTCTTTCTTCAAGTATATTGAATCAGCCACCTGATATCAGATGCAACACCATTACATCATCACCATCTTTCACCATTGCAGAATTGTATTCACTTTTTTTCACGAGTTGATTGTTCACTTTTATCACCAGCATTTTAAATGTGAAATTCTTTTCCTTCAATAATTCATTGATGGTGAGGTGATCACAGGTGAATTCTTCTTCCTTATTGTTGAGTATAATTTTCATTATTGATTTTCTGAATGAATCTGGTGTTCGTTTGAGCCTAGCAGAATTTCGAGAACTGCATTGGCCTGCATATGGGCAACTACCCCAACCCTTGGAGCTAATGGAGGGCATTCATCAGCAATGGCATTAATTTCGTCACCACAAATGATCAGTTTATCCGATTGCCTTGACTTTATCAGGTTATTATCGCCCCATCCGGCCATACCTACACCCATCACAAGGTATTTTTCGGGCATAAAATTATGAACGGCATCGAGGATCATATATTTCATCTCAGGCTTATCAAAAGCTTCAACAATTACATCGCATTTACTGTAAATTTCGATAATATCACTCTGGCACAGTCGGATATCAAAGGTATTAACCCGAACATGAGGATTAATGCGGAACAGGTTTTCCTTTATTGCTGCCACCTTTAACATACCGATCTGGTCATAAAAATAATACTGTCGGTTCAGATTTCCTTCCTGAACCAGGTCGAAATCAGCAAGAATTAACCTCCCGACACCTACCCTTGCTAATGCTACTGCACAATTGGAACCTAGCCCGCCGCAACCTGCAATCCCTACTGTTTTAGTTTTTAGTATTTGTTTAATATGCTCATAAGTCATAGGCACAAACTTATATAAAAACACGATATGTGGGATGTGTTTCTTAAAAAAACAAATAACCGGGTTTGGCAGGGTTTAAGGTTCAAGGTTGCTTGTTCAAAGTTCAAGGTTAAAAGTTAAAAGTTTCAGAATCCAAGTTTCAAGTTCAGGTACAGGTATTTTTGTAATGTTATTCTATAATTCTCTTTTATTTCCTAAGGGCTTGGGACTTGGTCCCGATAGCTATCGGGATTGGGGCTTGAGATTTGAGGTCTTTTAATTTATAAATAGTGATTATTAGACACTTGCAATATAAAAGACGCAATTATTTCTTCCGGATGTAGATATGTTTGATATTGTTTTTGCCTGAATCGCGCTCGTCAATTTCGAATTTGTTAATGCTTCGTATTAAAGGCAAAAGTTTTGGAAAGCCATAATTACGGGGGTCGAAATCCGGTTTTTTCTTCAACATGAGATTGCCAAGTTCTCCAAGGAAAGTCCAGCCATTTTCATCAGCGAGATCGCTAATACTTACTGAGAATAATTTAATTAGTTCAGGATCAATTTTATTTAAAGGTTCATTTTTGGATTTTGTAGCTTTTTTTGAAACTTTATGGCTGTTGGTTTCTGTAGAGCTTATAGCTTCCGCTTTTAAAATTTCGATGTAAATAAACTTATCGCAGGCTTTTATAAACGGGTTCAGGGTTTTCTTCTCCCCTATTCCGATAACCACCATACCTGCTTCCCTGAGTCTGGTAGCCAGCCGGGTAAAATCACTGTCGCTCGACACTATGCAAAATCCATCCACTTTGCCGGTATATAAAATATCCATCGCATCAATAATCAGAGCGCTGTCGGAAGAATTTTTCCCAGTTGAATAGCTGTATTGCTGAACCGGTGTTATTGCATTTTCCAAAAGAATGTTTTTCCAGCCCGAAACAGTTGGTTTGGTCCAGTCAGCGTATATTCTTTTAAATGTAGGAACCCCGTATTTAGCGATTTCTTCAAACATTTCTTTCACATTTGCATAGGGAACATTGTCAGCGTCAATCAACACTGCAAGTTTCAGGTCTTTGGAAGTTTCCATAATTGGGTGGGGTTAGCGGGTATTACATCGTCTTTGCTGATGCATACTTTCGTTGGAATGAATATAAAATCTCATTTGTACCAATACTTCAAATTTACTGCTTTTCGTAATAATATCAAGAATTATATGATCCGGGAATATTGAATTCCAAGCAATAACTCTAAATTTCATTGTTCGTAATCGAAATACTTTGTTATTTCCCTTTCCGACTTGCCATTTAAGTAATTAAATCAATAATTCGAATCAGCAGTTTTGGTTGTAGTTAGTGTAACTTGAGAATACTAATTTGATTAAGCAGAAACAGAAATCACCTTTACAATTTCTGAATGAAAGTCATTCCTGTTTGTCTATTTATTTAAATTATTCCACCTTTTATAAACCCATGCTGACTGTTCATCACTGGTAAAAAAAGTCCACGCAGCAATGCGTCCGGTTTTGTTTCCCTGGCCTATAGGAATGATTTTCACTTCCAGGGCTTGTGCTTTCCTGAGTGATTCGTAAACGCTTCTGAGACTGGATTCTTTTGAGATTAGGGTTGAAAACCAAAAGCAGGAATCGGAGAATTGCTTACTCTGGTTGATCATGGTACCGACAAACTTTTCTTCGCCTCCGTCGCACCATAATTCATAACTCTGGCCTCCGAAGTTTAATGTTGGCCTGGAGATTTTTTTATTTTTTAAATTGCTTAGTTTACGCAGTGTTCCAGCCTTTGCTTCAGCCAATGAAGTATGAAAAGGAGGGTTGCAGATGGCAAGGTCAAAGTGTTCGTTGTTTTGAATAATTCCACGAAAGATATCTGCGGGATTTTGTTGCACTCTCAATTCAATCTTTCCTTTTAATAATGAATTTGCTTCAATAATTTTGCCTGCAGATTGAATAGCGACAGGATCAATATCACTTCCGATAAATGACCAGCCGTATTCACGGTTACCGATTATCGGGTAAACGCAATTTGCACCTGTACCGGTGTCGATGCACTTTATATTTTCTCCGGTGGGTATGCACCCTTTGTTTTTACTGCCCAGCAGGTCGGCCATATAATGGATATAGTCGGCTCTTCCGGGAATAGGCGGGCATAAATAATCCGGTGGAATATCCCAGTTGTTGATACCGTAATAATGTATCAGCAAGGATTTGTTCAGCATTTTAACTGCTAAAGGGTCGAAAAAATCAATTGTTTGATCGTCGTAAATATTCACTTTAACAAACCGGGCCAGTTCCGGGCAACTTTCGATCAGCTGCCTGAAATCATAGCGCTCACGATGTTTGTTTCGCGGATGCAACTGAGTTTTTTCTTTCGGATGTTCTCGCTTTTTAGGAAGCATAAATTTTTAACCGGCTTATATGCCTTTGGCTTTTAAGGGTCATTTTTTTTACAAACCAAATTCATTCCAACTATGCCTTTTATTTATTTTTCAACTTAAAAGCCATGCAGATTGATACTTTCACTATCAATCATTGTTACCCATTTGCCCATCTTTTTCTGAATCACTTTAAAATGATCCTTGTCTTCGGGTGTGATAAAGGAGATGGCTTCGCCGGGCGATTCAGCACGACCGGTACGTC
>CAJDUB010000060.1_pt2 | contig 14355 bp, 12 predicted proteins | sample 7390251 | NCBI WGS metagenome assembly CAJDUB01 (sample SAMEA7055665, study PRJEB34461) | soil metagenome | biome: terrestrial ecosystem; feature: Peninsula; material: soil | place: Antarctica | collected 2016
GTTAACAGTAACAAATTCCCTGATGGTGGTATTGTCGCCTATTTTAACAATTGAATCTTCGCCTGCATATTTTAAATCCTGAGGTATAGCGGAAATAACGGCTCCCGGGAAAATACGGCAATTTTTGCCTATGCGGGCTCCTTCCATAATGGTAACACTGGAACCTATCCATGTGCCTTCTCCGATTACAACATTTTTTTCGATGTTAACAAACGGCTCTATAACCACATTTTTGGCAACATCTGCTTGTGGGTGTACATATGCTAAAGGTTGATTCATTGCAGGTGATTTTTTGCTGTTTGGTGATTTTGAATCAGAAGCTCAAATAGCTCTGTTTCAAAGTTCAATGTTTATAATGGACAAGGAATCCGACACTCCCGGGTCTTACTTATTCTGAGGTATTTTTCTTTTTTACAATCTGTGCCATCAGTTCAGCTTCGGTAACAATTTTATCACCAACCCAGGCTGTTCCTCTCATATGGCATATTCCTCTTCGGACTGGTGTAATCATTTCCAAAACAAAAACAAGTGTATCGCCCGGCACAACTCTCTGTCTGAATTTAACAGCTTCCATTTTGAGGAAATAAGTAATATAATTTTCCGGATCGGGTATGGAATGCAGTACGAAAATTCCTCCTGTCTGTGCCATAGCTTCTACCTGAAGTACTCCAGGCATTACAGGTTCATCCGGGAAATGCCCCACAAAAAAAGCTTCATTCATGGTTACGTTCTTCACGCCAATAACCTGTTTGTCACTTATTTCCATGATTTTATCAACCAAAAGGAACGGTGGACGATGAGGTAATATTTTCTTAATGTCGTTGATGTCGTATACCGGCTTTTTGTTAAGATCGATTTTCGGACCTTTAGGCGCATTTTTAATGTGCTCCCTGATTTGTTTTGCAAAATTAGTGTTCACAAGGTGTCCCGGCCGTGTTGCAATAATATGACCTTTTAACGGCATTCCAACCAGGGCAAGGTCTCCGATAACATCCAGGAGTTTGTGTCTGGCTGGTTCATTGTGAAAGCGAAGCTCAAGATTATTGAGAATCCCTTCTTTAAGTACGGTGATCTTCGGTTTGTTGAAATGTTTGGCAAGGCTGTCAAGTTCCTCTTGGCTGAGTAAACGCTCAACAAAAACGATGGCATTACTAACATCGCCACCCTTTATAAGATTGTTATTAATAAGGAATTCAAGATCGTGCAGAAAAACAAATGTGCGGCAGTCAGCTATTTCTTTCCTGAAATCTTCAATGTCAGCAATTGATGCATATTGAGTACCCAGGATCCGGGTTTCAAAATCAATCATTACCGAAAGGCGGAAATTATCATCAGGTACAAGCACCATTTCACTTTTGCGATCGGCATCAGTGAGTGTAAGTGTGTTCCTGAATTCAAAATATTCACGCTGTTCTTCCAGTTCAACGATACCCGCTGTATCGAGAGCAGCTACAAAAAAACGGGCGCTGCCATCCATAATCGGCATTTCTTCATTATCAACTTCAACCAGAATATTGTCGATGCCTAAGCCGGCAACCGAAGCCATTACGTGTTCAATGGTTACAAGTCTTACTCCTTGAAACTCAATGGTTGTTCCTCGTGAAGTATCAACTACATAATCGGCAATGGCGTCAATTATTGGTTTTTTTTCAAGGTCAACGCGGCAGAATTTGATGCCATGATCAGCCGGAGCTGGTTTAAAAGTTAAAGTGACCTGTTTTCCTGTATGTAATCCTGAGCCTTTTACAATTACTGACTCTTTAATAGTACGTTGTTTGTCGAACATAAGTTGTAATAAATTGGCTAATTGTATGTTAGCTTATTTTTTCGTCGCTGATCTTTTCAGCCTGTAATTGTTTTATTGTTTTTTCAAGATCGCCGATCCTGTAGTATAATTTATCAAGATTATTGAAGATAGCTATGATTCTACGGAACCTGCTGATATCAATTGCGGGGGATCCAAGAATCACGCTCCCGGGTTTATTAACACTACTGGCTAATCCGGCTTGTGCGCCTATTTTAACATCATCGGCTATCACAATGTGACCTGCAACACCGACCTGGCCACCCAACATGCAATTTTTTCCAATTTTTGTTGATCCTGCAATGCCTGTTTGAGCTGCAATAACTGTATTTTCACCAATTTCGACATTATGCCCAACTTGTATGAGATTGTCGAGTTTAACGCCTTTTCTGATAATTGTAGATCCTATTGTGGCACGATCGATGGTAGTATTGGCACCGATTTCCACGTTGTCCTCGATAACTACATTCCCTATTTGAGCAACTTTTTTATAGTTGTTATCACTTTGAGGTGCAAACCCAAATCCATCTGCACCAATCACTGATCCTCCGTGTATAGTACATTTGTTGCCAACAATGCAATCGTAGTATATAATTACGCCGGGATTAAGAGTTGTGCCGGAACCAATTTTAACATTTTCGCCAATATAGGTATGAGGGAATATTTTTACATCGTCGCCAATTATTGCATTGTCGCTTATCACAACAAAATCACCAATATATGCATTGCTTCCTATTTTTGCTGTATTTGCAATCGAAGCCAGTGAAGATGTCCCTGTTCTTCCTTTACGCATCTGATCATAGATCTCAAGCAGGTTAGCAAAAGCTGTATAAGGATCGTCAACACGAATCAACGTACAGGTGAGCGTTTGTTCAGTTTCAAAGTTGCTATGAACAAGCACAATGGACGAACGGGTGTTGTATATATAAGGATAATACTTTGGATTTGCCAGGAAACTAAGTGCCTCAGGTTCGCCATCTTCGATCCTTGCTAATCGGTTCACTTTTACGTCAGGGTTTCCGTCAATAGTGCCACCTACAAGGTCGGCAATGTCTTTTGCAGTGAATTCCATCAGGATCAAATAAATTAATGTCTGCTTAATTTAAAAAGTGTGCAAATATAGGGATTTTTATTAACATGAAGATCACATGTTTATAACATCTGGTTTATATATGGGGTTATTCATCCGCCCATTTAGGAAACCAGGTAAAGAACTTTGAAACAGTTTTATTATAGATGGCTATGTTAAGTTGTTCTGAGAGGCCTGAAATATCCCAGCGTTCGTTATTTTTATCAACAATAGTAATCCGGTCGTGATTTGGATCGTATGCACTGTTTGAAATTTCTCCCTGGCCTGTAAAATATTTATATCCATCGCCGGGAAGGTTAAGGTTTTTAATGATCCTGTTTTCTATTTTGCGGATTCTCTTTTCCGCTAACGGGGTTGTAGTAATTATAACCCTGAACAGCTTTCTGTTAAGGATTGAGTTACATAATGTACTTAATATAACATCAGTATGTGTTGACCATTGCTTGATGGCTGAGTGAATATCGTAATCATCGAGAGAAGCAAATTTTGAAAGTACACCCGGTGATGAATTGAATTGTTCTATCCCTATTTCCCGGCTCAGGAAAAACTTCAGCGATTCTGATGCCGGAAATTCTTTGCCTTCTGTAGCAAGTGCCCTTGCCCTGTTCAAAATACTTACAAGCATATATTCAACAGCCAGAACTGTTTTATGATAATATACCTGCCAGTACATCAAACGTCGCGCAACAATAAATTTTTCGATGGAATAAATACCTTTTAATTCAACTGCAAGTTCATCATCAACAACAGTAAGCATTTTCAGTATTCGGTCGGTACTGATAACTCCTTCACTCACACCGGTATAAAAACTGTCGCGCATCAGGTAATCAAGGCGATCCATATCAAGCTGACCCGAAACCAGCTGGTGCAAGAACTTGCGTGGATAGGAGTTTTCGAAAATTGAGATGGCTGTTTCCAGTTTATTATCAAACTCTGAATTCAGCTCCTTCATGAACATCAACGTAATCTCTTCATGTGAAATGTCATGCACTATATGATGTTCGAGGGCATGCGAAAAAGGTCCGTGACCAATATCGTGCAATAAAATGGCAAGTGTTGCTCCCTGTGCTTCTTTGTCTGATATATGAAAATCTTTCGATCGTAATGTTTCAATTGCCTGCCCCATAAGGTGCATAGCGCCGATAGCATGATGAAAACGTGTATGCTGCGCTCCGGGGTAAACCATTGATGCAAGCCCTAACTGTTCTATCCTCCGAAGCCGTTGAAAATAAGGATGCTCAATTATGTCAAATACCAACTTGTCGGCAATGGTTATAAAGCCATATAGAGGATCATTTATGATTTTTCGTTTAAAAGACGGGGCAGTTGACATCCTATTTTGTTAAATTTGCATAAAAGACCGGGTAATTAAAAAACAGACACAATAAAACAACCATTGAAAGCATTAGTAAAGGAGTTGACGAAAGGTAGGTAAAGATTTACAAAACATATCTTATTGCTATATTTGCAAAGATAACAAATGCCTTTGCTGATTGTTAAATTATACTGAAAATTATAAATATGGAAAACGGAGTAATATTGTGGGCAGACGATGAAATTGACCTTTTGAAACCTCATATTATGTTTTTGAAGGACAAAGGCTATGAAGTGCTTACAACCAACAATGGCGACGAAGCTATAGATGTATTGAAAGCTAAAACTGTAGATATTGTTTTTTTGGACGAAAATATGCCAGGTTTGTCGGGTATCGAAACCCTTTCGATTATTAAAGCGAGCTACCCGAATTTGCCTGTGGTTATGATCACCAAAAGTGAGGAGGAGCATATCATGGAGGATGCCATTGGTGCCAGCATTTCCGATTACCTTATAAAACCTGTAAACCCGAAACAGATTCTGTTGAGCGTAAAGAAAAATCTCGAAAACAAACGCCTTGTAAGTGAGAAAACCACCCATGCTTATCAGCAACAATTCCGGAATATTGGAATGGAAATCAGCAACCGGCTTGATTTTAATGAGTGGACCGAGATATACAAGAAACTTGTTTACTGGGAACTTGAACTTGAAAAAGCACAGGATCAGGGTATTGTGGATGTGATGCGTTCGCAGAAAGACGAGGCAAACCAGGTTTTTTGCAAGTACGTTGAACGCAATTATCTGGATTGGCTCAATGGCAGAAACGCTGAAAAGCCTGTACAGTCTCATACACTTTTACGCGAGAAAGTTTTCCCTTTGATTAAAGAAAACAGCTCGATGTTCCTTATCCTCATTGATAACCTACGTTACGATCAATGGAAAATGCTACAACCTATTTTTGAAGAATATTATCGTGTAGAGCGCGACGAATTGTATTACAGTATTTTGCCATCAACCACGCAGTATGCACGCAATGCCTTGTTCTCGGGGCTTTTACCAAGCGAAATAGCTAAAAAATATCCTAAATACTGGGTGGATGAAGATGAGGAAGGCAGCAAAAATCAGTTTGAAAGTGAATTGCTTGGCGAAAATATGAAACGGTTTGGCCATGATGTTAAATATTCCTACACTAAAATACTGAACCTCAATGCCGGTCGTAAGCTATTGGATTCACTTCCGAACCTGATGGGAAATCGTTTTAATGTAATTGTTTACAATTTCGTTGATATGCTTTCGCATGCTCGCACCGAAATGGAGGTTATCCGCGAACTGGCCGATGATGAAGCAGCATACCGTTCGCTTACTGTGAGTTGGTTTGAACATTCACCTTTAATGGATATCATTAAATTCCTTGCCAACAAAAAGATACCGCTTATAATTACTACTGATCATGGTTCAGTGAGAGTAAATAATCCGGTTAAAATAATTGGTGATCGTAGTACTAATACCAATCTCAGGTACAAAAACGGGAAAAGCCTCAATTTTAATAAAAATGAAGTATTTGAAGTGAAAAATCCCGCTGAGGCGTTCCTGCCGCGCACCAATGTAAGTTCAGCTTATGTTTTTTGCCGTGGTGTCGATTTCTTTGCTTACCCCAATAACTACAATCATTATGTTTCGTATTACCGCGATACCATTCAGCATGGCGGCATCTCGATGGAGGAACTAATGATTCCATTTATTTATATGAAAGCGAAGTGACAAGCTGTTTTTAAATGCTTTAAACCGAAGAGTGGGAGAGGAGAACTGTTTTGTACAATCTTTTGACATGAGGATTTAAGATGAATCAGTACCTTACAAATGTTTGGTATTGTGGAATCAAATAACTTTGCAGGTCTCTTCTCCGTCTCATTCGGTTTTATAGTTTTATAGTTTTTTAGACTCAAAAACCGTAGCCTTAACATTTTCCCAATATCAATTTAACGATTCAGAATGGCAGAAATATACAATTGTCAATCACCGGATGAACTTAAACCGATAGCTTCCGCGCTGATTGAATACCATAAGGATAAAAGGATTTTTGCATTTCATGGTGAAATGGGTGCCGGCAAAACAACCTTTATCAAATCTATTTGCGAAATTTTAAAAGTAACTGATACTGTTAGCAGTCCTACATTTGCTATTGTAAACGAATACCTTACATCAAATTCCGCAAGCGTTTATCATTTTGATCTGTACAGAATTAAGTCATGGACGGAAATGCTGGAAATCGGTTATGAAGATTACTTTTACGGAGGAAATTATTGCTTGCTGGAATGGCCCGAAAAAATCGTAAATTTGTTACCTGAAGATACAGTGCATGTTGATATATCGGTTTCAGCAGATGGAGCCATGCGCACAATCACATTCTGATTTTTGAAATAGTAGAGGTATGATAGAAAATAATTACTCTGGAATATTTCACTCGAGCCAACTTATCCCCCAGGAAGAGCGGCTTGAGATTCGACAGGGACAAAAAAATCTCGTTATAGGTGTTCCGAAAGAATGTGCTTTTTGGGAGAACCGTATACCTCTTGATCCCGATGCTGTCGGTTTGCTTGTTCATCATGGGCACCAGGTACTCATTGAGGCTGATGCGGGGAAAGCTGCGCATTTTCCCGATGCTGAATATGCCGAAATGGGAGCTGAAATTGTACACGACACACGAAAAATATTTGGTGCTGACATTTTACTTAAAATTGCTCCTCCAACTCTCGAAGAAATTGAGATGATGGGACACAAACAAACTGTTATTTCGTCCATACATACATCGGGGATTAACGAAGACTATTTCAGGAGGTTGCTGTTAAAACGTATTACAGCGCTGGCTTTTGAATATGTGCAGGACAAGGCAGGAACATTCCCGGTTATACGTGCTATGAGTGAAATTGCCGGAAATACTTCCATGTTAGTGGCGGCTGAATATATGAGCAACCCTGAATATGGCCGCGGTAAGATGCTTGGTGGTTTTTCGGGTATTTCGCCTACAGAGGTTGTTATCCTTGGCGCCGGTACTGTTGGCGAATATGCCACAAGAGCGGCATTGGGAATGGGTGCCTTTGTAAAAATATTTGATAACTCTGTGTATAAACTGCGCCGTCTCCAGAATAATCTGAATACGCGTGTTTATACATCCATGATACAGCCTCGCGTATTAATGAATGCACTCCGCTCGGCTGATGTGGTTATCGGGGCTATTCATACGGCATATGGGCGAACACCGGTTGTTGTAACTGAAGATATGGTACAGCAAATGAAATCCGGAGCTGTAATAATTGATGTCAGCATCGATCAGGGCGGCTGTTTCGAAACATCCCATGCAACTGATCATCGCAATCCTGTTTTCAAAAAATACGATGTAACCCATTACTGCGTCCCTAATATTGCATCAAAAGTACCTCATACGGCTTCGTACGCGCTGAGCAATTTTCTTTCGCCTATACTGTTAAGGTTTGGCGACGAAGGTGGTGTCGAAAAGGTTTTACATTCCGATTACGGTATCAGACAGGGCGCTTACCTGTATAATGGGATTTCAACTAATAAGTACCTCAGCGAATCATTTCATCTTCCATTCCAGGATATAAATTTGCTGATGGCTGCTTTCAGGTAGTTTAAAAAGATTTCTTCACTTGTTTGCAACTTTACTGCATTCCATTTGTCTTTCAAATAGCAGTTTATGTTTATCATTATCCAAAACTTTGTGAAGGAATAAATCCTTCATAAGCCGGAATTTTGGATTTTAAAAAGATTAGTTGATCTTTACAGATAACATACAGTAATTCAATGTGTTTAAAAAATATTGCAGGTAATTTATCTTACAGAATACCACGTCATTTATGAAGATATTAATTTTTATACTCATTTCAGGACTTATTATATTTAACTCCAACCCCTCGTATTCCTTAACTACAGGAGAAAGCGACATGGCCAAAGTTACGTTAAGCGGTTATGTGCAGGATCAGTCGAACGGCGAAATGCTGATTGGTGTAACTGTATATTGTGCTGAATTAAAAGTTGGCGCTGTTACCAATGTGTATGGGTTTTATTCGCTGAGCCTTGTTCCCGAAAAATATACTATACGCTATTCCTATGTTGGATTTGAGACGATTGAAAAGAGTATTCAGCTTGATAGAAATTTGTCGCTGGATATCAATTTGACGTCCGCTGGATTGGAACTTGGCGAAGTTACAATAACCGGAAAGCGCACCGATGAAAACGTAAAGGCTCCGGAAATGAGTGTAGCCAAACTTGATATCAAAACAATTCGTAAGGTTCCTGCCTTGTTGGGTGAAATTGATGTAGTTAAAGTAATACAACTACTGCCCGGTGTGCAGGCAACCAGCGAAGGATCAACAGGTTTCAGCGTTCGCGGCGGCAGTTCCGATCAGAACCTGATACTCCTCGATGAAGCACCTATATATAATGCATCACACCTCCTGGGATTCTTTTCGGTTTTTAATAATGATGCCATAAAAGAAGTTACTCTTTATAAAGGTGATATTCCGGCAGCATATGGAGGGCGTCTTTCGTCGCTGCTTGATGTGCGTATGAGGGATGGCAATGCCAAAAGGTTTGGTGTTACCGGAAGCGTAGGCACGGTTTCGAGCAAACTAACCCTGGAGGGACCAATAATTAAAAACCGTACAACATTCCTGGTTTCCGGGCGCCGCACCTATGCCGATTTGTTTCTTCCATTTGCTAAGGACGAATCTGTCCGCGATAACAAACTCTATTTTTACGATTTTAACATGAAACTTTCTCATGTGATTGACGAAAATAACAGACTTTATCTTTCGGGATATGCCGGGCGTGATACATTCAAAAATGAGTTTGCATCCATGGGTTTTGGTAACCAGACAGCTTCTTTCCGATGGAACCCACTTCGTTCAAGTGGACTTCGATGTTGCGCGACTATTCGACACGTTTCGATTTCACTCATTATTTAACCGATAAGCATACGCTCAGGTACGGGGCAACTGTTATGTTTCACGAATTCTTTCCGGGAATCGCCAATGGCACAGGAAGTGAAAGCGCTTTTACTGAATTTGTGCTGCCTTCTGAATATTCATTTGAGTATAGCCTATATGCATCCGACGAATATAAGGTTACTCCGGAACTTACTTTTAAATATGGGCTTCGGTATTCCATGTTTCAGAATGTTGGCCCCGGTACCTATTATAACTACGACGTAAACTATAACCCGATTGACAGCATTGTGTATAAAAAAGGTGTTTCATTTAATATTTATGGCAACCTTGAGCCTCGTTTTGCTTTTACCTACCTGCTCAATAATATTTCATCCATAAAAGGAAGCTATTCGCACACAGTACAGTATCTTACTTTAGCACAGAATTCCACATCAGGAACACCACTCGATATATGGTTTCCGGCTACGCCAAATGTGAAACCTCAATTGGCTGACCAGGTTGGTATTGGTTATTTCCGTAACTTAAGTAAGAATATGTATGAAGTTTCAGCGGAGGTATATTACAAAAATTACAGACAGGTAATTGATTTTCGCGATCATGCCCGACTGCTGCTCAATCCATACCTGGAAGGCGAATTACGGATTGGCAACGGATATTCCTATGGCATCGAAACTATGATTCGTAAAAATGAAGGAAAGTTAACAGGATGGTTAAGCTACACGTATTCCAGGTCGTTCCGGATAATTCCTGAAATAAACGAAGGCAATAAATACAATGCGCCATACGACAGACCTAATGCGATTAACCTTGTAGCCAGTTATGATTTTACAAAGCGAATTTCAGCTTCTATGATCTGGACTTATTCATCAGGCCTTCCTGTTACATTCCCGACAGGAAGAGCTGTTATCGGCAATGCCATTCTTCCTATCTACTCAGACAGGAATGCCTACCGAATGCCCGATTATCATCGGCTTGACCTTTCGTTTACCTTGAAAGGGAAAGAAAAGCCAGACAGGAAATGGCATGGCGAATGGAATTTTTCAGTTTACAATGCCTATAACAGGCATAATGCATGGTCGATTAATTTTACGCAGGATAGTAAAGATCCTAATATAACCTATGCTGAAAAAACGTACCTTTTTTCGGTAATTCCTGCCATTACCTATAATTTTAAATTTTAAGGAGGCTCGTAACAAGATTGTTGAAACTAGTACAAGAGGGAAACCGGAATTTTGAACCAAATGAATAAATACTGATTCATAAACAAATATTTGAAACTGAAACTACTTTAGCCTTTATACAGAACACCTGATTTAAAAAATAAAAGATGAAATTAAGATCAATCATATTTATATTCACATTATCAATCATAGCTGTTTCGTGTACCGAAAAAATTGATATTAAACTTGACGACAGCTATACCAGACTGGTGGTTGACGGAAGCATAACTACCGATACCATGGCTCATAAAGTGATATTAACTGCTACTTCGAGCTATTATTATAATCAGTCTCCGCCAAGTGTGTCAGGCGCTTTGGTGTCAATTTCCGACGGAACCAATACATATAATCTTACAGAAAAAGCTCCTGGTGAGTATCTTACCCAACCTGACGTATTTGGAATTCCCGGTAAAACATATTCGTTAAACATAAAACTTGCGAAAGCTGTCGGTGGATTTGCTGACTATAAATCCAGTTCCACCCTATACCCGGTTACTCCTTTGGATTCAATAAGTTTGGTGTATCATTCTGATTGGTCAGAAAATGGAGTTTGGGAAGTGAAATGTTATGTTCAGGAGCCGCCAACTGTTGATTTTTACAGGTTTCTATTGTATAAAGACCAGAATTTACTTACTGATACACTTAATGAATGGTTAATTACAGATGATAGGCTTATCAACGGGAATTATACCAATGGCTTGCCAATTGCGTATATCGATCAGAGAGAAGATAGTCAGAAATTACTTCCCGGCGACACTATTACTGCTGAAGTAAACAGCATTGGTAAAGAATACTTCGATTTCCTGGCCGAAGCACAAACTGAATTATTTGGTTCAAATCCGCTTTTCAGTGGTCCGCCGGCAAATATTAAGGGGAATGTCAACAATGGCGCTTTTGGTTTTTTTGCCGCATATTCAGCCGCCCGATCGTTTGCAATTACACCTGAGGTAAAAAAATGAAAAATGAAAAATGAAAAATGAATAGATAACCACCATGTATTAAGTCGTTAGAATGCGAAAATTTTGCAAAAATCTGGTTCGCAGGGTTCTCCCCCGCGGGGAGATGCCCTAAGGGCAGAGGGGTTCTGAAATAAGTGAAAAATGAAGAGTGAAAAATGAATAACGAATAATTGAGAGGTTAACATATTTTATCGTTAAATACCCCGAGATCCTATAAATAATTGACTATTTGAACTTAAAACGGTTGTTATTCTTTAAAATTTTGAACATCTTCAATCTTTTCTGGTTTTGTAATTTATTTCCTGAAAATTAATGCACGATATTGAACCTCACTATAACTGGATAAGCCTTTACCAGGCTTCCGAAGATGAACGATCTCCTTTTTATGGGCGCGAATACAGTGAATTTGAATGTACCGGCAAGGTTTATAATTACCTCCTTCATCCGCAATGGGATTTTATCGGTTCAGAAACACTTTATGTGAAATTGCTTTTTACAGACTACGAAAAAGGTTTCTGTATCATAGAGCTGATCGGGGAGTGGAATGATTGCTTGTATAATGATATCATGTTTCTTTATCGCAATGTAATTGAGACTTTGCTTGAGAATGGAATTACCAGATACATCCTGGTTGGCGAAAATGTACTTAATTTTCATTACTCCGATGACGATTATTACCAGGAATGGTTTGATGAACTGGAAGATGGATGGATTGTTTGTCTCAATTTCCGAAAGCATATTATACAGGAGTTTGAAGATGGTCATCTCGATTATTATATGGCTATGGGTGGTAAATTTGACGACTTGCCATGGCGAACAGTATCTCCACGAAAATTATTTTTAATTATAGAACAATTAATATCTCGCAGGCTTAATCCTTAAATTTCAAGATCCAAATTTCAAGAACCAAATTTCAAGTTCCAAAACTCAAAATCCGACATCCACACTCCGATATCCGATATTCACACTCCGACATCTAAAATATTCTATTTATGAAACAATCAGTAATCCTTAAAATCCATGGCCGCGTTCAAGGTGTCGGATTCAGGTATTTTGTGCTGATGCAAGCTGAACTTTTTAATATTGCAGGCTTTGTTAAAAATATTTCCAATGGAATTGTATATGTGGAAGCTGAAGGTGATTCACGCCAATTGGAGTTTTTTGTACAAGCATGCCGTGAAGGTCCATCCCATGCATGGGTCGAAAAAGTGGACATTCAAGATTGTCCTGTGCAGAATCTCGTAAGTTTTGAAAGAAAGTGAAAGTATTGTTTTTATTTTGACTAGTACCAGATGTAGGACCTTGTTCCGTAATTAGTTGAAAGCTAATAAAGCAAAATTGCTTTTTAATTGTTAGTTAATTTAATCTGTACATTTTCTGTTTTCCTGATTAACAGGTAACAATAAAATGAACGGAGATATAGATTTATTCATTAACCTTTAATTTATAAGCTATGCCACATGATTTTTCAATTTCGAGCGGAGTGCTGGCTAACGGCCGCACTGTTTATTCTGCAAAGTTAAACAGTAGCACACAGCCAAAATTTGTAATTGGCAGCAGAACAGTTTATGCCGGGAATTTTGGATTGTTTAATACAACAGTAACCCCCGGATTGGTTTACAACCCGGCCGATTATGTTGCTGATTTCGGTTTCTGGGCGTATTTTATTCATCCAACTGCCCAGGCTGAAAGCAAGGGATCTTATTTGTGTTTGAATACGTACGACAGGGCAAAATTTACATTTAGTTTTATGCAATACGCCGCGCATGTTCCTAATGGCGATTTTGTGAAGTTTTTCCGCAAATTACTGACGCTTCCCAGTGGGCTTGAATATTTCCCTAAACTGGTATTAAAAGACTCGCGGATTTATTATCGTAGCGGAAATGGAACCCTGTCGCAGTTGGAAAGCGATACATCAACCCAGGCGTTGATGGATTATTTTAATCCAAGCTTACAGGAAATCGAAAACCAGGAACTCATTTGTTCGGCCCGGATGGTACATTGGGCCAGTAACGGCCCCGAACATCGCAAGATCCAGGTTGAAACCGCCATTCAGCATTTTAAAAACAATATGGTTGAATATAACAGGCGCTTTAATTTGAATGGAATCCCGGCAAAGGTATGCCAGATGATATGCGATATCAGGCACCAGGGGCGCGGTATGAACGATAGAATTGCCGGTGCCTTGAATACCAACGGGAATTATGATCTTGCATTTTCGAACCTATGTACAATCGGTGCTGTAAATTACAGCCAGAGGATTACTACTGTGCGAAATACTATCAACAGTTTATTAAAGGAAGGGATTTTTAACAAGAAATATGACAGTGCAACCAATTCGTTTGTGGATATATAAGCGTCAAAAATCTGAATAATGCTAATTCCCCAGTTGGAAATCTCATTTTGAGGTTTATAGTTGGGGAATTTTTTATTTTAATTTTTCTAATAAATGTTAATTTAATTATAAAAATATTAAACAAAAAAAATATTTTAAATATATAAACAGCAGATATACAGTATTGTAAATAATAAAATTAAAATAATGTTTAATAAAATATTAAAATAAATAAACAAAATGATTTAATTCATGTTTATATTATTTAACAAATCTTTTAAACACATTTAAATCATGAAAACAAAATCCAACTTCAAGACCATTTTTACCCTAATGGCCGTGACCGCCATAGGAACGCTTATTTTCTCCTCTTGTAAAAAAGACGATGACAATAACAACAACATGACCCCAACTACGATGAGCATCGCCAAAACTGCTTCAGCTGATCCTCAGTTTTCTATTCTGGTTCAGGCGCTTACCAAAGCTGATTTGGCTTCAACGCTCGACAAAGCAGGAACCTTTACGGTTTTTGCACCTACCAACGATGCCTTTAACGCACTGTTTGCTAAATTAAAGGTTACAGGAATTGATCAGCTTTCGGCTGATGCACTTAAGCCAATTCTGCTATACCATGTATTGGGAAGTAAAGCAATTTCTACCGGACTT
>CAJDUB010000107.1_pt1 | contig 14146 bp, 7 predicted proteins | sample 7390251 | NCBI WGS metagenome assembly CAJDUB01 (sample SAMEA7055665, study PRJEB34461) | soil metagenome | biome: terrestrial ecosystem; feature: Peninsula; material: soil | place: Antarctica | collected 2016
GAAGCAACTTACCGATCCCGCTGAACTGGAATACATCATCGTTAACCACACCGAGCCTGACCATTCCGGAGGTTTGCACAAATTACTCGAAATAGCTCCAAATGCCACTGTGGTTGGTAGCGGAAATGCAATACGATACCTCAAGGACATGTTGGGACGTGATTTCAAGCACCTACAGGTTCGCGATGGCGATATCCTCGATCTTGGAAATAAAAAAATCCAGGTGATAGGCGCAGCAAACCTCCATTGGCCGGATAGTATTTATACTTTTTTGAAGGATGAAAATATCCTTTTCACCTGCGATTCATTCGGAGCACACTATTGCGATTCGCGAATGTTTGACGATATGGTAGGAAACTGGGATGATTCCTTCAGATATTATTTTGACGTTATCCTGAAGCCTTTCAGCAAGTTTATGATCAAGGCTATTGAACGGATCCGTCCTTTGCCAATTCATATTGTATGTCCGGGTCACGGCCCGATACTTCGTACAAATTGGAAAAAATACGTTGACCTTAGCGAAAAGTATGCTAAGGAAGCACTTTCACTCGGCGAGAAACCAATGGTTTTTATCCCATACGTATCGGCATACCACAATACATCAGCCATCGCCGAAGCCATTGCAGAAGGAGTGAAACAGGTTCCCGGTGTGCATGTTGAAATTCACGATATTGAAAATATGTCGTTGGAGCACCTTGAGCATTACATGTCGAACTGCACCGGGGTTATGGTGGGTTCGCCTACCATCAATCAGAATATACTGATGCCGATTTACCAGCTTTTTGCAGCCATAAATCCATTACGCGATAAAGGCAAACTGGCTTCTTCTTTCGGATCGTACGGATGGAGTGGTGAAGCAGCCAAAATGCTCGAATCCAATATGGCTAATCTGAAGCTGAAATATTTCGGCGATGGTTTATATATCAAATTTACACCACACGAAGAAGGAATCAATAAAGGCATTGCTTTTGGTAAAGCATTTGCCGAAGAGATGTTGAAAAACCTGCAACCAGAAGATTAAGCTGGTAAATAGAACTGGTTAATAATTGGTTTATGTTCAGATATATAACGATTCCATTTGCCTGCTGCCTGTTGCTTATGATGGCTTGCAGCCCCGAACGAAATCTAGCCAGGGATTACGTAAAGAAGCATGATGGAAACGGTGTAATGATTATACCACTTTATGAACTATACAAGGACAATCGTACCATAAATTACGACACAGCTTTTAAATACACTGCTGAACAATTTGATTCAATTGCCTGGGTGCAATCCTGTTATATCAGGAAAGTCTCCGATTCGGTATTTCTCACAACATTTACCAATAGTATGATCAACCGGCTTACTGCCGATGGATATGATGTGTATGTGGATGAAGGTTCTGATATTTTCCTTTCATTACCTGACCCGAAATGGATAATTCAAATAGCACAACTACAACTTGAGGAAGAATACAAGGTAAATTATTTTGAGCAATATTCAGTGGAAACAGGTGAACCAATTCATGTTGGATACAGGGGAAACAAGGTTGAACTTAGCAGTTGGATAGAGGCAAGCAGAGCTAATACAGGCGTAAAGCAGGTATTATATCTCAACGCATATATTGATGATTACCTTAAACGTGTTATGAATTTCAACCTGATAGAAGGCAGCGTAGAAATGTTTACGAAACGGGATTCAATACAGATCAACGATGTTTATAGCATGGCTTTTGATTTAGGGCAAAAACACGCCGACATGTTACATGATTATTTTATGAACGACTATATCCGTCAAAATCTGCCGGCAGGGTTTTCAAACAGGCAGTATTTTCGTTTCGACCGCAAGTCGAAATCCGTAAAGAAGGGACTGAAAGAAAGGTTTGAAGTGGTGCAGTAGGCGATTGGCAATTAATGATTGGCGATTTACGATTTACGATTTTAAGCGAAATAAAATTAGAAAGCATATCTGTTAAATTCAATGTTCAATGTTCTAAATTCCAAACTTCAACTGAATGACCACTGATTGACTTCTCTCACCACTCAAATGCAACCGTAACTCAATCCTCAACAATCGCCTGACTACTGATTGACCACTGATTGACCACTCAACCTACTCAAACACCACCACAACTCAATCCTCAACAACCGCCTGACCACCCATCCCACCCAAACACCATCACAACTCATTCCTCAACAATCGCCTGACCACTCACTCCTCTCAAACACAACAACAACTCAATCCTCAACAACTTCCTGACCACTCCCTCCCTCTCAAATACCACAACAACTCAATCCTCAACAACTGCATGACCACTCACTCCACTCAATCACCACAACAACTCAATCCTCAACAACCGAATGACCACTCACTCCCTCTCAAAAACTACAACAACTCAATCCTCAACAACCGTCTGACAACTCATTCCCCTCAAAAACTCTAAAACTCAACCCTCAACAATTGCCTGACCACTCACCCCACCCAAACACCACAACAACTAATTCCTCAACAATTGCCTGACCACTCACTCCACTCAATCACCACCACAACTCAATCTTCAACAACCGCCTGACCACTCACCCCTCTCAAACACCCCTACAACTCATTCCTCCCTATATCCCTCCCCTTGAGTATGGAGTAACATTTTGTTCAGCAAAACTGCCTTCCAGATATTTATAATATCCTGCCACAGCAATCATAGCAGCATTATCAGTAGTAAACTGAAATTCTGGAATGTGAACTTTCCATCCTGCTGTCGCTTGCATGTCCGAAATCGCTTTGCGTAATCCTGAATTGGCTGATACTCCACCGGCAATGGCAATTTCATTAATTCCGGTTTGTTTGCTGGCCAATTTCAGCTTTACCATCAGGGTATTAATTATAGCTGATTGAATAGATGCACATAAATCGGGCAGATTGTTTTGTATAAATATGGCATCTTCTTTGAGCCTATCTCTCAGGAAATAAAGAATGGATGTTTTTAACCCGCTGAAGCTGAAATCAAGACCCGGAACATTAGTTCTGGCAAATGTAAAAGCATCCGGGTTTCCTTCTTTAGCATATTTGTCAATCAAAGGCCCTCCGGGATATTCGAGTCCCATTATTTTTGCTGATTTATCAAAAGCTTCACCGGCAGCATCATCAATAGTCTGGCCTATAATCTGCATCTCGTTATATCCTTTAACTACCACAATCTGAGTATGTCCGCCGGAAACAGTGAGGCATAAAAAGGGGAATCCGGGCAGCACTTTTGCTTTACCGGGCTGAACTACAAAATGAGCCAGAATATGAGCTTTCAGATGATTGACTTCAATCAGCGGAATATTTAATCCCAACGAGAAAGATTTAGCAAAAGAAGTACCCACAAGTAAGGATCCAAGCAATCCAGGACCACGTGTAAAAGCTATCGCACTTAGTTCGCTTTTACCTATATTTGCAATCTTAAGTGCCTTGTCAATTACCGGTATTATATTCTGCTGATGTGCCCGTGAAGCAAGTTCCGGAACCACACCTCCGAAGTCCTTGTGAACCTGTTGGTTAGCAATAACATTAGAAAGCACAATGTTATCCATCAGCACAGCTGCAGAAGTGTCGTCGCAGGATGATTCAATACCAAGAATATAAGCAGGCATATGTAAAACTGAATTTAGCCGGTTCTCTTAGATTAAAATATTTAAATCAACCGGAAGTAGTGTTATGTTTTAAATTACAAAAGTATCAAAAAACCGGTTAGCATATTATTAATCATTCTGCTTACGCTGCTGCTAACACCGGTTGCAGCTTTTATTATTCTGCGTACAAGTCCGGTTCAAACGTATCTGGCACACCACGCAGCAACTTACCTTTCGCGTGAACTTAATACCGAAGTAAAAATCGGAGGCTTCAGATTGAACTGGTTCCTGGAAGCTGTTATCACGGATATTAAGATATTGGATAAGCATCATACTATACTTTTAGAAGCAAAAAAAATAAGAGCTGATGTTAAATCAATCGATTTTCAAAATCATAATCTGACATTCAATGTAATAGCTCTAAACTATGCCGATATAAACCTGGTACATTACAAAACTGACAGCAGCCTGAACCTGCAGTTTATTATTGATTACTTTACGTCACCGGTTGTTGATACAACACACACTGAACCCTGGGTGCTTCACCTTAAGAGTCTCAAGCTTATAGGGTCACATTTTTCGCTTCGCGACGAGCGCTATATGATGCCCGGAAGAGGAATTGATTTTTCGGATATGGATTTATCAAAGCTGAACCTTGAGGTGAAAAATATCCTTATAAAAGGTGATAGTTTGATTGGTGATTTTAAACAATTTACTTTTAAGGAGAAAAGCGGATTCCGATTAGATGATTTTACAACCAGGGCTGTTATTTGCCCCAGAGGATTAACAGCCGAAAATTTACATATTACTACTGAAAACAGCAGGTTGAATATGGATCTGAAGTTTGAGTATAACCATTGGGACGATTTCGATTATTTCCTCGACAGCATCAGGATTACTGCTGATGTTAAACCATCACAACTCGATATGCATGATGTAGTTTCATTTGCTTCCGATGTGTATGGTATGGCTGAGGTTTTTGATTTTTCAGGGAAAATAAAAGGGACAGTTTCTTCCTTTTCTGCAAAAGATTTTCAGTTGGCATTCGGGAAATACACCTCTTTTAAGGGAAATTTTAATATGAACGGTCTTCCGGATATTGAAGAGACTTTTATCAACCTGAAAATCAATGAGTTTTATACCAATATGGAAGATATTCAATCATTCAATCTTCCATACTCGGATAACGGCAATAAAATTCCATTACCTAAAGAAATCCTGACATTAGGAAATGTGCAATTTAGAGTATGACGGGCAAATTATGGTTGAAAAATTTGATGCAGGTAAAGTTCTGAATATAAAGGATGTTGGTACTGTAAACATCTTCGCAAAGATCAAAGGGCAAAATTTCTCACTTGAAAAAGCCAATCTTACGATGAAAGGGGAAATTACTGATCTGCAATATGCCGGAAACACGTTCGGACTTATAAATATCGACGGTGAATTCAAACAGAAGAAATTTACTGGAGGAGTGTATATAAATGACACATTGCTCGGCCTTAATTTTTTAGGTTCAGCTGATTTTTCGGAAAAGTTACCTGCCTTTGATTTTAAAGCTGATCTGATAAATGTAAACCTTGCAAAACTCAACCTGATGAACGGTGATTCAGTTGTTATGCTATCAACCAGTACTGATTTCAGGTTTCAGGGTAATACTCTTGATAATCTGGTTGGTGAATTACAATTTAGTAACACAAGTTTTATTAAGGGTCCTAAAACCCTTAAAATGAATAATTTGTCCCTCTCAACTACATCACTGGGAAACAACAATAAGCGTATGCAGTTAAACAGTGATTTTGTTGATGCAGTATTTTCGGGCCAATATACTTTTGAAGATATGTCGGAATACCTGACAATGGTTCTTACTGAATTTCTACCTTCTCTTTCGGATGATCAAAAACTTCCGGTCCGATTAAAAAAAGGCAGCTTTGACTATACTATTAATCTGCATCATACTGATCCTGTAACGGATATGTTTTTACCATTCCTGAAAGTTAACGCCAACACTGTTATTTCAGGAACATTTGATCCCGGATATGGACTGGTAAATGTAAATGGTCGCTCTCCTTTGCTGGTAATCAGCGGAATAGCGCTTCATGATTGGACTCTTAAAGGCTCAACCGTTGATAAAAGCCTGGCTGTAAACATGGAGTGCAGCAGGATTGATATGACGACAGAAACCAAAGCCGATACTATAAATAAAATGATTGAACAGTTCAAACTAAAAGCAGTAGCATCTGATGATAGTGTAAAGTTCGGAATATCGTGGAACGATCTGAAAGTACCTGATCACAATAAAGGTGAAATCTCCGGAGCTGTGTCGTTCAAACAAAACCCACGCCTTACCGTACGGATTGATGATGCTGTGCTTATGATCAATGATACAGTGTGGAAATCAATACCCGACAACCTTTTTACTTTTGATAGTTCCTATATAGAAGCCAGGAATTTTGGCTTTACCAATAACGGGCATCATATAATTATTAATGGCACAGCCTCGGCGGATCCTCTAAGCCAGATGGTTCTTGATATTAAGGATTTTAATATTTCATATGCTGACGTGCTGTGGCAGTCGGCAGGAATTGACCTGGATGGATATATAAACGGCAAAATAAATGTATCAGATTTGTATTCGATCCCGCGAATTTCTGCCGATATCGATATTCTGAAATTTGGTTTTAACCACGAAAATCTTGGCGATGCTGCAATTAAAAGTTCCTGGGATAATCAAAACAAAGCTTTGGGAATCGACATGCAGATCGTTTATGTTGGAAATGCCGGAACTTACTACCCTGTTAAAGTTATAGGAGATATTTATCCTGAAAGAAAACATAACAACTTCGATCTTAAAGTTGATATTGACAATTTGAAAGTTAAAACAATAGAACCTTTCCTGTCAGGAATTTTTTCGCGCATGAGAGGATATACTTCCGGATCGTTAACCTTGACCGGTGATTTTTCAGATCCTGTATTGAAAGGAAAAGTTAACCTCATGCGTACCGAATTACTGGTTGATTACCTGAAAACCTCATACTCATTTACCGGTGATTTTAATTTTGATAAAGACTTAATGTGGTTTAAAGATATCGAATTACGGGACTCAACTTCCGGCAAAGGCGTTGTAAGCGGGAATATTTATCACAAGGCATTTTCGGACTGGGCGCTTGATATTAATCTGAAAGCAGATAAACTTGCAGCGCTCAATACAACCTACAGCCCCAATGAAATATATTATGGCAGGGCCTTGGCAAGTGGGACTATGACGCTGAAAGGCCCGGTCGACAACCTTGTGCTGAACGCCAATGTAAATTCGGAAAGAGGAACAGCAGTTGTAATTCCTATTAATTTCTCCAGAAGCTTATCCGAAAATAACTTTATTCAATACCGTAAACACGGTGATGAAGATGAAGATAAAAAGTTTATTCCATATGAGCAATCCGTGCTTTCTCTTCAACTTGGCATAGAAGTAAAAAATAATGCCGACCTTAGTATTATCCTACCATACAATATGGGAAATATTGATGTTCGTGGCGATGGCCTTGTAAATCTGGGAGTTAACACAAGGGGCGAGTATTCAATGTACGGGAACTATATTATGGATAACGGGAACTTCCTGTTTAAATTTGAGAATATACTGAAGAAAAACTTTCAGATTGTGAAAGGCGGTTCTATTACTTTTAACGGGAGTCCATATAATGCAGATATCAGACTTCAGGCTATTTATAAAGTAAAAACATCTCTTTCCGGATTACCCGAATTATCCATAGAAGATCAGGGCAAGCGCGTAAATGTGAACTGTATTATCTCCTTGTCCAATGATCTCTATAACCCGGATATAAAGTTCACCATTGCTTTGCCTGATGCCGCTGAAGATCTGAAAAGGGCAATATTCAGCTCTATCGATACTACAAATACCCTCGAAATGAACCGGCAGATGATTTCGTTACTGGTGTTGAACACCTTCAGCTCCACATCAGGAATTAATGCACCGGGAGGAGCGTTAGGAATTTCATCCTACGAAATCATGAATGCACAATTGAATACCCTTCTCTCCAGAATCTCAAAGGACTTTGACATAGGTGTCAACATTCGTCCAGGTGATCAGATTACCCCGCGGGAACTGGAGCTGGCGCTTTCAACTCAATTATTCGATAACAGGGTTACGATTGATGGTGCTTTTGGAACGAACACCTATAACGATGCAAGTCAGACTACACAAGTTATTGGAGATGTGACGGTTGAAGTAAAAATAACTGAGGACGGCAGGTTCAGATTCAAAGCTTTTAACCGAACCAATACAGGCACCGATGTATTGTTTTCAAACTATTCACCTTATACACAGGGTGTTGGTATTGTTTTCCGGAAGGAATTTACAGGCTTAAAAGATTTATTTACCAGATCAAAAAAGGCAAAAACTCCGGACAAAAAGGTTGTTTTGAAAAACTAAACCATGCTTTGCATTAAACCCAAATTAATCATTAAAAAGATTAAAAATCCGAACTAGCGGGTGTGGCGAATTTTATTCGCCATTTTTATCAGCGATTATAAATCGATGCACCCACTTGTGTGTCAGAGGGGGCAGACGACAGTTTACCTCACCTTCTTCAGCGCACTTCCCTATCCTTTTTACTATGTTGTTTCAATGAATAATAATTCATTGTTTACAAGTTCCTTGTCGATTCAGTATTTTCTATTGCTGAATTTGGGTTAAATACTTATTTCCTTTTTCAGTTAAAACGAATTTGTAATGTTTGCCTTTCGTTACAGAACCTTTATAGGTTAAAATCAATTATTAGCTAAATGAAAATACCTACCTTAGCATGGTGAATTCAACTCATAACTTTTCGGTTTACAAATCATCTGCAGGATCAGGAAAAACCTATACCCTGGTGCGTGAATATATTTCGTTAGCCCTGCAATCACCTGCATATTTCCGACATATCATGGCTATTACCTTCACCAATAAAGCTGCCAACGAAATGAAGCAGCGTATTGTTCAAGGGCTCGTTCAGCTTGCTGACGCCGAAAAATATGCTGGCGGCGCGGTAGTTAAGTTTATGCTACCCGATCTGGCAAAATCAACCGGGTATTCCGTGCAGGAGGTTTCGCAACGCTCACAGGCAGTGCTTACTCGCATTCTGCACGAATACGACGATTTTTCGGTTCGTACCATCGATAGTTTTGTGTCGCGCATTATCCGCACTTTCGCCCACGATCTGCATTTGCCGGTAGATTTCGAAATTGAAATGGACCGCGACCTGATGCTTGACGAAGCTGTTGAACAACTTGTGAGTAAAGCCGGCATTGATAAAGATCTAACCAGCATCCTGATCGATTTTACCGAAGCAAAAGCGGATGACGAAAAAAGCTGGCAGATTGAAACCGACATAAAAAAAACCGCTGGATTCCTTTTTTCGGAAGGAAGCCAGAAATTCATCAGCAAACTGCATGAAATCCCTCCGGCTCGCTTAAATGAAATTGCCCGCGAAATAAGACAGGACAGAAAAGGTTTTGAAGACAGTATTATTACCCTGGCACGATCCGCTAAAAAACTTATTATTGATAATGGTATTGATAATGCATCTTTTTCGCGGGGAACAAGCGGAATTGGAGGCTACTTTTTTAAACTGGCCGATGGTATTATAGCCGCTCCAAACAGTTATGTCCTTACTACCATCAATGATAATAAATGGATTGCAGCTAAAGCTGATTCGATTCAGATTTCGGCAATTAACGCCATAAAAGATCAGCTTACAACTGTTTACCATCAATGCGATGGATTGATGGGAAAAGGCTCGGAACGTTATGCTCTGCTGGGAATGATTGAAAAAAATATTTTCCAGATGGGCGTATTGAGTGCCATGGAACTGGAGATCGATACCATTCGTCGCGAAAAGCGAATTCTTCATATTTCAGAATTCAACAAGCGAATTACGGATATAATTCTGAAAGAGCCTGTCCCGTTTATTTACGAACGCATTGGAGAAAAATATTTCAATTATCTGATTGATGAATTTCAGGATACTTCGGAACTGCAATGGAAAAATCTGCTTCCCTTAATCGGGGATTCGCTGGCGTATGGTCGTTATAACCTGGTGGTTGGTGATGGCAAACAAGCCATTTACCGTTTTCGCAACGGACAGGTTGAGCAGTTTATGATGCTGCCTACTTTGCCTGAAAATTATGAAAAAGATGTATTTAGCGATACGGAACAAGCCTTAGGCACAAATTATAATCCTAAAGTACTGAAAAGTAATTTTCGGTCATTGCCCGAAATTATACATTTCAACAACAGCTTTTTTGATTTTCTTTCCCGGCAGCTAAGCTCAGGATTCCAGAATATTTATACAGATCATTCACAGGAAACCTCCGCAGGTAAAAGCGGTGGGCTGGTATCTGTTGAATTCCTGCCATATCGTTCTCGAGCGGAATTTGACGAACTCAACATCAACCGTGTTCAGGATCTGGTTTATGAATTGAATGCAAAAGGCTTTTCAAATGCTGATATCGCCATCCTGACCCGCTCCAACCGCGAAGGAAGCATTATCGCACGCCACCTGATGATGAATGGCGTGAGCGTAGTCTCAGCAGAAGCGCTTCTACTTGCCGCATCACCCGAAGTAAACTTTGTAATGACGGTGCTGCAGCATATCAGCAATCCGCAAAACCTGGTTGCAATTGCCGGTATTTTGAGCGAACTTATCCGTAAAGGCAAAATAAATACCACTTTAATTCAGAACTTCCCGGTTCAGAAAAATGAATGGTTTTTTCTTGAGAAAGTTTTGTCAGAGAATGGCATTGAATTAAATATCAAATCATTGCGCGGTTTGCCTTTGTATGACCTCTGCGAGGAAATTATCCGGATTTTTGAACTGAATTCAGGAAAATATGATATCTATCTACAGTTTTTTCTCGATTTTGTAAATAAAGTTTCTGGCAAACAAGGTACACATCTTGCCGACTTGCTCGAAGCCTGGGATGAGAAAAAAGGCAAACTTTCAGTGGTTGTTCCTGAAGGAATTGATGCTATACGGATAATGACAATCCATAAAGCAAAAGGGCTTGAATTCCCGGTGGTTATCTGGCCCATGGCGACAGAAAAACACAAGACTACTTTCGATCAGCTTTGGGTTGATTTGCCTGAGGATTTAATTCCCGGATTGCCCGTTGCGCTTTTACAAACCGGAACTGCAATGGAAGAAGTCGGGTATTCGGATCAGTATCAGAAGGAACGAAACAGCTCGATGCTGGATATGATCAACCTGATATATGTTGCTTTTACGCGACCGGTTGAGCGGCTGTGTGTCATTTCCCGTGAACCGGGAAAAGGAGATTCGAATAACCTGCCAAATCTGCTCACTCAATTTATTGAAAACACTTCCGAGAAATGGAAACAAAACAGCAACGGTTTTTATAGAGGCATTGACGAATATGTTCCGAAAACTGCAAAACCGGTTTCTGAAGCCGGCCATTTATCCGAAATGATTTCATCCCCCTGGCAGGGAAGAATAAAAATTGCACGCCGTGCGCCGGTATACTGGAGTACGGATCAAACCAATAACAAACAAGCCTGGGGAACGCTTATTCACGATATACTGGCCGCTATCCGCATGGAAGAAGATATTCCTGCAATCGTTGCCAAACAAGCCGGCACAAACCAGCTAAACAACGAGGAAACTGCTCTGCTGCTGCAAAGAGTTACAGCAACCATCAATCATGATTTACTGAAAAAACATTTCGTTAAAAATATAAATTTAAAACCGGAAGCCGGAATCCTGACTCCTGATGGAAGTGTTTACCGTCCTGACCGGGTTATTTTTTATGAAAATGAAACCGTAATTATGGAATTTAAAACCGGCATTCCCGAACCCGATAAACACAGAAAACAGCTGGATAATTATGGTAACCTTCTTGAGCAAATGGGTTATTCAAATATCAGAAAATTACTGGTTTATATTGATGAAACCGTTACGGTGAAACAGTTGTAATCACTCCCGAACACTTTTTATTCCTGGCTCTCCGCCTTCCGGTTATTGATGTGCGCTCTCCCGGCGAATTTCTGCAAGGCCATATACCGGGCGCTCATAATATTCCTTTGTTCGATAATGATGAGCGGGCGAGAGTTGGAACTACTTATGTCAAAATCGGAAAAGAATCTGCCATTGAACTTGGAAAATCCATTGCCGGCGAAAAGACACATTATTACCTGGATGCCATTGAAAAAGTTGTTCCCGAAAAGCAAATGCTGCTGCATTGCTGGCGTGGAGGCATGCGCAGTGCCAAGATTGCTGCATTTTTTGCCGAAAATGGGTATAAGGTTTTTGTACTCGAAGGTGGATATAAGGCTTATCGGGGTTATATCAGAAAACAGTTTTCTTCCGGACGACCGGTTTTTCTGATTGGCGGATATACCGGTTCCGGAAAAACAGGAATTCTGAAAGAAATCGGAAAACTTGGCCATCAGATCATTGATCTGGAAGCTCTTGCCTGCCATAAAGGATCCAATTTCGGGCATTTGGGTCAGCATACACAACCTACCACCGAGCAGTTCGAGAACGATCTACACTCACAATGGGCTGAACTTGAACCTCTGAAACCGCTCTGGCTTGAACACGAAAGCATGAACATAGGCAGTGTAACTTTGCCCGATACTTTTCACGCTGCCATGCTTAACGGAACATTGTTTTTTATTGAACTTCCCAAGGCATACCGGATTCACAGGCTTGTTGATGAATATGCCTGTTTCGAAAAACCTGTGCTTCAGGCAGTATTGGAACATCTGGGCCAATTCATGGGCGCGTATCAGGCTCGTGAAGTTCTGTTGGCACTTCAGAACGATGATTTCGAAAAGGTCGCCGATATTTCGCTGGCATATTATGACAAACTTTACGAAAATTCCCTTTCCCGCAGGCCGGTGCGTAAAATGATCCGAATAACTCTGGAACCCGGAATTGTGAAGGAACATGCGGAAATTATTTTGAATCATGCATTGGCTGTGGAGAGTAAAGTTAAAAGTTAAATGATAAATAGTTTAGTGAGCAACAATGTTAGAAAAATGCACACAATATTAGATTTTTGAAAGAATCATGAATAGAGTAGAAAGAATTACAGTTGTAGGACTAATTTTATTTGCGAATATTTTATTAACTTCATGCCAGAAGAAAATATTAAAGGTTATTTTAGATAAAAAGAATCCAGTTGAATATATTTACAACTCCCCAATTGACAGTCTTCATAGTATGATTTCAAGACAACTTGAAATTAATAAAATGATGGTTTGGGATGCTCAACATGGTATTATGGTTATCGAAGAAGCAACTAAATTGTTTTCACAAAAAGGAAATTCATTAGACTTCTGTCTGCAGTCTATTCAATATGTAGGCAGGTCGAGAATTTATTTAGCTAAAAAGGGAGTCTCCTTTTACTATGAGGCATGGTTTTATCTTCATTTAGAATCAATTGATAAAGACCATACTAAAATAAGAATTATAACTATTGAACCGAAAGTAGTTGTTGGTAGGGAGTTACTACCTACACCACCCCATTTTGTGAGGAGAGATAAAACAATTGCTGTAGAACCATCAACAATAGAAGAATACGAGATTTTATTAAAGATAGGTGAATTAACTGGTGAAAAAGGTATGCCACAGTTAATTCTGCCTAACGAAAATAATAAAGTCGTGACTTTAAAACACTAATTGAATAAAGTTATGTTGCTAACAACGCCTACAATGAGAAATGACTTAACATATCTTTGGGTTACTAAACACCTAAATCTATTTTTGAATCTCAGGTAAATAATTTTTTAACTTGTAGTCGTATTTTAGGACCAGACAAAATGAAACCCTGATACTCTGAAACTTTAAACCCTTGAACGCTGAGTATTGAACCTTTGAACGCTGAGTATTGAACCTTTGAACGCGCAGCATTAAACCCTTGAACGCGAAGCATTGAACCTTTGAACGCGCAGCATTGAACCCTACAATAAAAAAAATGAAAGACCTCATTTACCTCGATTATAACGCTACAACCCCGATTGACCCGGAAGTTGAGGCAGCCATGCGCCCATACCTGAATACATATTTTGGTAATCCTTCTAGCCGCTACAGCTATGGTGTTGAAGCCCGCAAAGCAGTTGAACTGGCTCGCTCCCAGGTGGCTGAGTTAATCGGCGCTTCATTGAACTGGCTCGCTCCCAGGTGGCTGAGTTAATCGGCGCTTCAGCTGAGGAAATTATTTTTACCAGCGGTGGCTCCGAATCCGACAACCATGCATTGAAAGGAGCTGCATTTGCTCTCCGGAACAAGGGAAACCATATCATTGTTTCCACCATCGAACACCCAGCTATTCTTGAAGTCTGTACCTGGTTGCAGAAACAAGGTTTTGAAATCTCCTATCTTCATGTCGACAGCAGTTGCATGGTTGAAACTTCAAAACTGGAAAGTCTGATTACTTCACAAACGATACTGGTTTCGGTAATGCATGCCAATAACGAAATCGGAACAATACAACCCATTGCTGAATTGGCTGCCATAGCGCACCGCCACGGAATACTT
>CAJDUB010000018.1_pt1 | contig 14142 bp, 8 predicted proteins | sample 7390251 | NCBI WGS metagenome assembly CAJDUB01 (sample SAMEA7055665, study PRJEB34461) | soil metagenome | biome: terrestrial ecosystem; feature: Peninsula; material: soil | place: Antarctica | collected 2016
CTTTGGGATTGCTTGCTATACCGATCATCAGCTTTTTGACAGATATCATAAATTCAGGCTTAAAGATAGTTTCAACGGCAAGCAGGCGCTTACGCTGAAAGAAATGTACGACCTGAAACCCGGTGACTATGTAACTCATATTGATCATGGCGTAGGTCGTTTCGATGGGCTCGAAAAGATAAATAACAACGGAAAATGGCAGGAAGCCATCCGGATTATTTACCAGAACGACGATTTATTGTACATCAGCATTCATGCGCTGCACCGGATTTCGAAATATTCGGGCAAGGAGGGTCATGTTCCATCCATGGACAGGCTGGGATCGAATGCCTGGAATAAACTGAAAGCAAAAACCAAAGCCAGGGTTAAGGACATTGCCCGCGACCTGATAAAACTATATGCCGAACGTCGCGCTGCCAAAGGGTTTGCTTTTACACCGGATACGTATATGCAACACGAGCTCGAAGCTTCTTTTATTTATGAAGATACTCCCGACCAGGTAAAATCAACACTCGATGTAAAGCATGATATGGAAGCCGATCATCCGATGGACCGCCTGATTTGCGGTGATGTAGGCTTCGGTAAAACCGAAATCGCCATCCGGGCTGCGTTTAAAGCTGTGGCTGACAGTAAACAGGTTGCAGTGCTTGTTCCTACCACGATTTTGGCTGTTCAGCATTTTAAAACTTTCTCCGAAAGGTTGAAAGATCTGCCTTGCCGTGTGGATTATATTAACCGTTTTAAAAGCATCCAGCAACAAAATCAGACTCTCAAAGATCTGGAAGAGGGCAAAACGGATATTCTTATTGGTACGCACCGTTTACTCAGTGCCGATGTTAAGTTCAAAGATCTGGGTCTGATGATCATTGATGAAGAGCAAAAGTTCGGGGTGTCAGCCAAAGAAAAACTCAGGAAACTTCGTGTAAACGTAGATACTCTTATTTTAACGGCAACGCCCATTCCGCGAACCTTGCAGTTTTCGATGATGGGCGCGCGCGACATGAGCATTATAAATACAGCTCCGCCTAACCGGTATCCTGTTCAAACAGAAGTGCATGTATTTAATGAAGAGATTTTACGCGATGCCATTAGTTACGAATTAGCCCGCGGCGGACAGGTGTTTTTTGTCAATAACAGGATCCAAAACCTGGTGGACCTGGCAGGTATTATAAAACGGCTGGTGCCTGATGCCAGGGTGGGAGTGGGCCACGGACAGATGGAAGGTCATCAGCTGGAGAAAGTAATGCTTGGTTTTGTAGAAGGTGATTTTGACGTACTCGTAAGTACAACAATTGTTGAATCCGGTTTGGATATTCCCAATGCCAACACAATTATAATAAATGATGCGCATCATTATGGTTTGAGCGATCTGCACCAGTTGCGCGGACGGGTTGGGCGGTCGAACCGTAAGGCTTTTTGTTACCTGCTTGCCCCACCGCTTTCGGTATTGAGCGATGAAGCCCGTAAGCGACTGAAAGCCATTGAGGAATTTGCTGAAATCGGAAGCGGTTTCAATATCGCCATGCGCGACCTTGATATCCGGGGTGCCGGGAATATACTGGGCGCTGAGCAAAGTGGATTTATTACAGAAATTGGTTTCGAAATGTATCAGAAAATTCTCGATGAAGCTTTGCATGAATTAAAAATTGCCGAATACTCTGAATTGTATAAAGATGAACTTGATACCCAATTTGTGCGTGAATGCCAGATAGAAACTGACCTCGAAATCCTGATTCCTGATGGGTATATCAGCAATATCACCGAAAGGCTAAGTCTTTATAAGGAACTTGATAGCCTTGAAACCGAAGAAGCGCTGTTAGCTTTCCAGGAAAAACTTATCGATCGTTTTGGTCCAATACCTGCCGAAACACAGGAGTTACTTAATGCCATCAGATTACGTAGGCTGGCAAAAGCCATTGGTATTGAAAAGCTTATTTTGAAAAACCAGTTAATGACCGGCCATTTCCTGAGCAATGAAGCTTCGCCATATTATCAAAGCGAAATATTTACTGCCGTCCTTAAATATGTTCAAACACATATGCAATCCTGCCGGATGAAGGAAGGATCAGGTAAACTGACGATTACATTTCAGAAAGTCAATACTATTATGGATGCTCTTAAAGTGCTGAGGGATTTTAATATTCAGGAGCAGGTTTGATAGAGCTTCTGTTCTGATCAAAAAACATTTTTTCAGCACTGGAAAAACCAATTTGAAGATTGAGGGAGTATTTAGCTGATTATTCCTATCTTTCTATAATAGTCTGAGCCGTGTAACTTTTTGAACTTTACATTCTATCAAAACCAGCTTCGTTTTTGAAATTGGTCAGTTGGTTTTATCCTAAAGTTATCCAGAACAATTATTCAAAAATAACCTTTTGGTTCAACACCTTATTAGCTGTTTTTAAACGAAGAAGATACATTCCTTTGTACGAGCCGGGGAAATTGTATTTCAGATTGTTATTGCCATTTGTTAGCCTTACTGAACTCTCAAATACCAATTTGCCAGTATTATCAAATAATTGCATCGTTCCTTTATCTGCCGAAGGGAGAAAGCAGGAAATAGTAATATTTCCGTTCTGCACAGGATTCGGGAAAACAACTAACTGTGATTTATTGGAAACTTTGCTGAGATCTTTTAACCCGGTAATTACACCATTGTTATCGACAAAGAGTTTAACAAAATTCTGGTAGTAAATATTGGCGATGGTTGCATCATGAATGATCAATGTATTCTCGTCGTTATCATTGTCAGCAGCAGCACTCCAATTATGTGAGCCTGTTAAAACCAAAGGATCGGAGGTTGGTGCACCCTCATCAATTATCATATACTTATTATGCATTATGCCGGAGTTTACAGAATAAAATATGTAATGAGTGGATCCCAATGCAGCAGTAAGGGTAGTATTTATAGAAGCAGGTACATTAGAGCTTTCTTTATCTGTTAGCATATTTACCTGGGCGCCACCAGATTTGGCGGAGACAATGGAACTGGCTATTTCATCGCGGGTAAGCAGCATTGTGGCAATACTCAGATCGTTGTTGGTTGTGTTGATGTGATTCACTATCTGGACATTTACCCCATCGCTTGGGCTAAAGTATGATTCGACTCTTTTGCCATTAATAAGGTATTCATGAGGAGTATTATTCTTTTTAAATGATCCGAATTTGGCATTCGCTTTGTTTGGGGTGGCTTCGGTTGAACCCCACATTTCTTCAAATTCAATTTTATAGCCACGTGCCAGGCTCTGATCCTGTATTATAATTACATTATTGGCATCCAGGTTAATTTGTCCTGATGTTAAATTAGTAGATCCTGACCATACCAAGGGGTCGTTCGCATCTGTTGATTCAGCATCGAAAATGAAAAATTTATTATGCATAAGTCCTTTTCGGTTATTTTTATTTGGTCCAATAAGCACATTCACTTTTGATCCCGGAAGTTGAAGCTCATCAACTCCAAAATTAGCAGTAGTTCCACACCCTATTACACGGACCGTTAAGCCCCTGTCAGCAGCCGCTTTTAATGCATTACTTATATTGCTTAACCCTGAATTGTTAAAATTATAGATAACCATGTCTATAGTATATTTGGCACGATTTATATAATTAATCAATGTATCATCAATTGCCTGATCAAGATAAATGGCATCTGTGCCGGTAGAATATGAATTATCAACAGGGGTATTAAAATAAACTTTTATATTCCCGCTTGAGTTGGAGATTGTAGCAAAAGGCATGATTCCCGAAAATGCAGTATCAGTTTCGTTTACTGAAAATGCCTGTGTCCAGATAATCTGTCCCTCTGATAAACCTGATAAAGCAATGGTGTGACTGGTAGCTCCTCCTGCTCCATTTGTCAGGTTCGTTTTTACGCTTTCGGCAGATAATCCGTAAAACATTTCAGTAGTACCGATAATATTGGTGTTCCAGTCGAAATCGAGTTCTGTTTTGGTGAAATTCGTGTTCTGCAATGCACCTGTAAGATAAATGGCGCTTGTTTTATGAATATCATTGATGTCGCGAGGGAGTAGCTGGTATCCTCCGCTGCCGGTAAAAGTATATTGCGATAAAACGGCAGTTATGTTTACCAGGCCATGAGGAATTATTTGGCCAATAATATCATTTTGTCCCGTCTTAACAAAAATATTTGCACTTATACCATTTGCTGTAATCGCATAGGTTTTGTTACCGGCAAATATTCCGCCTGCATTAGTAAACGACGCATTTTCAATCTTCACTAACCTGCCTTCATAGGTTTCACCTACCTGAGCCGGAGTTATAACTATAGGATCCGGCAATGGGTTTCCCGATGACATTATGTTGACAGTGGTTAATGGATCGATTTCGAGCAGACCATTATAATTTTTAAGGGTACCGGTAATCGTAACTGAATCACCTTTTTGTATCGCGCTTAAAGAGGCTCCATAAGCAGCAATCCCGGCTGTATTATCCTGGAAATAACGGATTGGCCCCCATTCAGCTCCATTTGTAACAATCCCTTTAACTGTTATAGTCTGGCCGACCTTTCCGCGTGCTTCGAGTATAGTGTTTTGCGCATTTGTTATGGTAGAAATTCCCAGAACGAAAAGTGCCAGAATTGTAAATTTTTTCATATAATCAAGTGTTTTAATTATTAGTGTATTAAGTAATAACCTATAATAGGTATGCTTCTGAGTTACCTGTAATTGGTAAAAGTTGGTCGATAATTTGACCTTATCAAGCCTGTAGCAAGACGGTAAATTGAAATAAGCGTATTACAAACGTACAAGTAATTTTTAAGTAATTCTACTATTAGCTTATAAATTCAAAATTGTAAATATATTAGTCTAAAGTATAATATTCGTAAATGACTAATGATCAGACAAATAAAGTTTTGAAACAGGTTTATCTTATTCCAGAGTATTCGGGAAAGCTGACGAAATATTTACAGGTTAAGGGATTTTAAAAGCTAGTATCTTAACAGTTCTTAAAAAAAAGCTATTAGTCTGTTTTTTTTTTAATTTTGCGATATTAAAAATATGTTCTGTGTCTGATAGTCTGGTAATAATTCCCACATACAACGAAAAGGAAAACATCGAAAAGATGATCCGGAAGGTTTTTTCTTTATCTAAAGATTTTCATCTGCTTATTGTTGAGGACAATTCACCCGATGGTACCGGTGCTATTATTAAAAGGTTGATGCCTGAGTATGAAGGAAAGCTTTTTATACTGGAACGCAAAGGGAAGCTTGGGCTTGGAACAGCATATATTGATGGTTTTAAATGGGCGCTCTCCAGGGGTTATGAGTATATTTATGAGATGGATTGCGATTTCTCGCACAATCCCGAAGATCTTATCCGGCTATATAATGCCTGCGCTGTTCATGGTTTCGATCTGGCTATAGGATCACGGTATATCAAAGGTGTAAATGTAGTTAACTGGCCTATGGGTAGGGTACTCATGTCGTATGGAGCTTCCATGTATGTACGTTTTATTTTAGGATTACCGGTTGCTGATACAACTGCCGGTTTTAAATGCTATAATGCTAAGGTGCTTCGTACAATAAGCCTTGATGATGTTAAGTTTATGGGTTACGCCTTCCAGATCGAAATGAAATACACTACCTGGAAATTAGGTTTTAAAATTACCGAAGTACCTATTATATTTACTGATCGCACAGAAGGAACCTCAAAAATGAGTTCCAAAATTTTCAAAGAAGCTTTTCTGGGTGTGATGAGTCTGAGGTTTAAAAGGATAAAACCTGTTATCGCTTAAATCGCAAAAAAACTTTAGTATTATTTTCCCAGAAGTGATAAATTGAGAATAATGGTGTTCTCTTTTTGTTATATTTCCAATTGACCATTAATTTCAGAATAGGCTCATTATGATTTATTTTGCTTGATAATAGCTGAATAGATATCCTTAATTGCATTTGACATTTATCATTGCCGAAACGCAATCGAAATTATATTTTACATCAGATTGCAGCAAAATCCTTCAATAATGGTTTAATAGTAAAGAAACGAAAAAGGAGACCTTTCGGTCTCCTTCAACAGTTAAAACATAGGTTGTTGACTTAAAGTTAATTCACTTTAGCGTCGGAAATGTATTTAAACGTTGGTGGGTTGCCGCCTGAAGCAGCAGCAGTACACTGGAATACATATTCATGATATTCACTTCCCACGCTAACGCCATTCGGATAGTAGATATAAGTTGTGAGTTTATAAAATACATCAATGCCACTTACTGTAGGAACTGCATTAGGATATTTGAGTTGGGCAAATTTTTCCATTCCGCCTTTTAGCCGTTCCTGCAACAATGCAACTTTTTCCTCAGGAGTCTGTAACGCATTCAACTCCGGATCAATAGTAGCCGGTTGAACATAATCTCCGGTAAAATAAGGATTACGATAGCTCAGTCGGAAACTCGTATTCGCATACCTGCTGGCAAATCCCCAATAATACTCTTCATTTTTGTAGAACGGATGAGCAAATATGGCTATTTCAGGTGTAGCCAATACATAATCAACCATCATTTGATAATCTGCAGTAACCATGGTCATAATTACTGTTGGATCAAATACCCAGCCTGAATTGGAATAAACAAACTGCTCTGTTTTTTCAACCTGGAATGTATTTGGCACCCATGTGCCGCTGGTTAATGTAAATTGCAATGCACCGGCATAAGTTGCATTGCTACCCGATTTGTACACAGCATTTTTGACAGTGCCTTCCTGCGCAAAAGGAAATTTCTGCTTCAGTAACTGTGGAATATAAAGGGGAGAATTGGCTGAAGTAACAAAACTTAATCCCATGGCAGTATAGTCATCAGGTTGAAGAGCAAAAAATGTATTGTCGGCAGGTACCCAGTTGCTTCCGTTGTATGTATAAGCTACATATTGTTTCACAGTGCTTACAACAGACAAAGCCTCTTTTATTTCTGAAACTTTGATGTTATCAATCTGATAGGTGGTTGTTCTTATTGGATCAGTTCCGCGGTCGGCTGCTGACCTGCCATCACCGTTGTATTTGAACGCAACATGAACTTTCTTGCCGGCATAAGTAGTAAGATTAGCTATTCCTGCAGTAGTATATGTCGAGTAGCCGGTTACAGGGATCTCAGGAAAAATAAAATTTGATGAAAGATCAGTCCAGGTAGCACTGCCGATATTATCTTTATTCCCGTCAAAATCTTCAGACACCCATACTGTCAGGCAGTTTGCATTCCAGTAGCCAATAACAAAATCGAAGGTTAATTCCGGTGCAATAGCAGCTCCCAAATCAATTTCAGGGCTAATCATCCATATTTCATTTATTTCAAGTGAAGCATTAGATGTTGCCTGTGCATAATTATTGCCGCTGTAAACTCTGCATTGCCAATCTCTTTTTCCAACAACATCTTTGCTTATCCAGCCGTTTTCACTAACAAAAGTATAAGGACTAACAGCACTCGCCGTATGGGTTGTCCAATCCTCAGAAAAATACTTAACTTCTGTAGATTGAGATGCGGCATCCTGATCCGAATAATTGTATTCCACAAATTTGTACTGTCCGCTGGTAGCTGTCGGAAATTTAGCAGCCAAAACCTGGGGTATTTTTGCTGAAGGTGAAACTGTTGGTGTAAATGAAGGAACATATACTCCGCCTCCCCATGCTAACTGATAATCAGAATTTTGCATTATATTTACCGTAGTTAGATCATTCAGATAGGAAGGTTTGTTCTGATCGAAGTTGTAAGTGAGTTGACAACTTGAGTTTTTATCGAATGCATAAAACATTTTATTAAGAATTGCCGGGGCATAATCAGCCGCTCCAAAAGTGGAATTAAAAGCTAAGGATGAACCTATCGCGTTGGCTGCAGCAATTTCTTCCGGTTTTGTTGCTATAGCCAAAGCAGCTTTCTTAATGGCTGCATAATCAGCAGGTGTGAGTGTATATTCAACACTACCAACATTAGTTGGCTTGGTCATTTCGTCAAGACCTTTAAACTGATCGTTGAATTTAGAACAACTACTCAGTAGTATTGTCAATACCAGACCTGATATCAATGAATAAAATATCTTTTTCATAGTTTTCAGCTTTTAGAATTTAATTTTTAATGTAGTAGAGAAGGTTCTTCCGAAACCATAAAATACAGGTGAAGTTTCCCAATCGTGGTTAGTTCCATCTGTAGCATCAGTAATATATTCAGAATTCAATAAGTTTTGAATATTACCGAATAAGGAAGCATCAAGGTTACCAATTTTGAAGCGATAACTCATATTAAAATCAACGGTTGCTGCATCCGGTATTTCCCATGGTTGCGAAAAAGTAGTCGGACTCAGGCTTGTACCAATCGCAGAAATGTTATAGTATGCATAGTTGCGGCCAAAATAGTTTACATCTGCTCCCAGGTTAAATCCTTTTAGTATTTCATATTTAACACCCAAAGCAGCAGTAGTTTGAGCTGAGTTGCCAACGTGGATTCCTCCAATGTTGACAGCTATTTTTGCATGCTCAGGACTTAGTAAATCAACCACAATACCATTAGCATCAACAGGTTGTCCGTTGCGGTTATAAAGATATCCTGAAGCATCGTTTTTCCAGTTCCAATCACCAACGGAAATCATCCCGGTAAATTCAAAATTCTCGAAATACCTGGAAACAAAATCAAGTTCTACTCCCTGGTGAAGAGCATTTACGCCTTCCATATTTACAACCAAACTTTCCTGGCTGTTAGCATTAATGGCGCGTACAAGGGTTTTATCTTTCCACAGAGTACGATAAACATTTAAGTTTGCCGAAAGAAAATACGATCTGAATCCATATCCAACCTCAGTTGAAAATGCTTTTTCATTTACTGCGTTAGGATTGGTTACATTGCTTGTGGTGGATTGAAGAAAAGCTCCTCCAGAGAAGAACGGGGCGCGTGAAATAACGCCTATGTTAGCAAACACATTATGATAATCGTTGATATTATAATTGGCTCCACCTTTAGCACAAAAACCTAAAAAGTTAATTGTTTCTGATTTGGCCTGGTCGCTGTCATAATAAAAGCGATCGTAACGCCAGTAGGATGTATTTGATCCTGATAAAGAAATAAAAGTGCTGAGGGCATCTTTATTATATTCAGCCTGCATAAATAAACCCTGGCTAAATACATAACCATCATAATCACGGTAAACTACATCTCCAACTGCCAGTTTCCTTGACAAATACGATTGATCGGAAAGATTCGGGCGTGCTGTTTGATCTAAAAAGAAGTTTCCCCCGTATAAATCAATAATTTCATTTGTATGGACCCCTTTATAGTACCGGAGATCAATACCGCCATAAAAATCAATTTTATCTCTGAATTTGGTAGTGAAAGTTGAGAGTAAGCCATACCAATTGTGTTTATTTACACTTTTCGACATCACCATCCGTGAGCCTTGCATACTTGCATTATTATATTCAAACACACCAGCATAATCAAAAGTTCCGTCTAAAGCGCGGAAAGTAGTGTTAGGAATTCCATTTGATGCTCCATACCAGTAACCGCGGTCAGTTGATGTAAATCCTTGTCCGCTTGTACCATAACCATCACCGATGGAAGTATATAGAACCGTAGAAAGGCTTGTTTTGTAATCGATTGTCCAGAAATGGTTTAAGGAAATCTGAGGCTTGTTATATACATTTAGTGATGAAGCTCTTTGTTGTCCGTTCATATCAAAACCATAGGATGCATTGTATCTATATTTATCCTGTTGTTTCTGCCACTCCTTAATCAGCAATTTGTCGCCGTTGTTCCGTTGATTGTGCCACTGCGGCGCACCGAAAGCCGTAAATGAGAGTGAATGTTGAGAGTTAATTTTTTTCGAAACATTTACAAAATACGAAATGGATTCAAATTGAGTTCCATCGATATATCCATTACCCCATGTTTTAGCACCCGAAAGTGATATTGCCCAGTTGTTACTGGTTAATCCCGTGGAAGCAGAGAATCCGATTTTATTGTATCCGTCGCTTGCAACTCCATAGGAGACTGCTCCACCTCTTTTTGCATCAGTAGTATTAGTAAGGATATTGATTGAACCACCCAATGAAGGAGCTGCTACTTTCGATGCTCCTAATCCGCGTTGAACCTGCATGGAACGTGTAACATCGGATAAACCGGCCCAGTTCGACCAGTAAACACCACCCCATTCCATATCGTTTACAGGAACTCCGTTAATCATAACAGCTATATTGGCAGATTCAAAACCACGAAGGTTAACCCTTGAGTCGCCATATCCCCCGCCTTGTTTTGTAGCATAAATTCCCGGGGTTGATTTCAGAATTTCAGGAAACTCCTGCGTTCCAAGTTTTTCTTCAAGTAACTTAGGTTCCAATGTTGAAACCGCAACAGGAGTTTTACGGCTTACAGCAACCGATGCTAAAATAACTACTTCCTGCAATCCAATCTGATTTACAGATAGTTTAATAACGCCCAGATCAGAAGTTTGTCCTTGTTTTATAGTAACATCAACCTCTTGAGTAATGAAACCGACATATTGAACAACAATAGTCTTTTTCCCTACAGGAACTTCAAATTTAAAAGCTCCCTCAGCATTGGTAGTCAAGCCGGTGGTTGTTCCTTTAACAAAGACCGATGATCCGATCAAAGTTTCATCTGTGATAGCATCTTTAACAACTCCTTTCACATACCCTTGAGCAAACAGACCTGTATTAAAAAGTATTAATACCAATGCGAAGGCAATTTTTTGTAGTTTTTCTTTCATGATAACTGAATTTTCATAAATTGTTTGGTTAGTCGATTTCCGTATTTATATATTTGGGGGGTAAAAATAGAATTTTTTTTTAAAAGAAAGACTTAGAGTGATTCTAAATTATAAAGTTTACACATTGAAAATTATATAATTAGAATAACTGGTAAGATTTCTGAAAAATACAGTGAGTTATAGGACTGTATAAATTTATAAGCGGTCATTCTTTCTTTTTTCTGCTTTTAGTTTCTGTCTTTTAGTTTCCGGTTCTGAGCTCTACACATAATAGATATAGCTCAATGTGATCCGGATTGGAATAAAGAATTCCAACATTCAGGTATACTAAAGCCTTATCATATCCTGAACTAAAGTACTTTTGCATGGATATTCCGGCTAACCGAAACTTATGAAAACCAACGATATTTTAATTCGAAATGCAACAATTGTAAATGAAGGCCGTAAGTTTAACGGCTATGTGCTTATTAGTGGGCAGTTTATTAAAGAGGTAGGTGAAGGAGATATAAAACCAGCTGATGATTGTGAAATTATCAATGCAACAGGACTTTTGTTGTTACCTGGCATAATCGACTGCCATGTGCACTTTCGTGAACCGGGCCTTACACACAAGGCTGATCTTTTAACAGAAAGCCGCGCGGCTGTTGCAGGTGGTGTAACTTCGTTTTTCGAAATGCCTAACACCCAACCACAGGCGGTTACACTTGAATTGGTGGAACAAAAAATGGCGCTGGCAGCTGAAAAATCGTTGACAAATTATTCTTTTTTCCTGGGAGCAAGCAACGATAATATTAACGAAATTGTTACTGCCGATCCGAAAACAATTTGTGGAGTAAAGGTTTTTTTTGGAGCTTCAACCGGCAATATGCTGGTTGATAAAATCAGTACACTTGAGGAAATCTTCAAGCGGTCACCCATCCCTGTGGCAGCACATTGCGAGGACGAAACTATTATTCGGGCCAATACTGAAACCATGCGGCTTAAATATGGAGACGATGTTCCTGTGGAGATGCATCCTGTAATCCGTAATGCTGAATCATGTTTTCGTTCAAGCGAACTCGCTGTTTCTTTAGCACGAAAATATAATACGCGACTGCATATCACTCATTTATCTACAAAAAATGAACTAAGCCTTTTCGATAATACAACCCCGTTAGATCAAAAAAATATCACTACCGAAGTATGTACACATTATTTATGGTTTTGCGACGAAGATTATCCCCGGCTTGGCACCAAACTGAAAGTTAACCCGGCTATTAAGTCGGCTTCTGATCAATCTGCTTTGCTGCAGGGATTACTGAATAATAAAGTTGACATCATCACCACCGATCATGCTCCGCACCTTGAAGAGGAAAAGTTAAATACATATTTTAGAGCGCCATCAGGCACTCCGCTGGTTCAGCATTCGCTGCAAGCCATCATTCAATTTGTAAATCAAGGTAAAATGGAGCTTACCACCCTTGTTGAGAAAATGTGCCACGCGCCTGCTGTATGTTATAATATTGAAAATCGTGGATTTATCCGCCAGGGATACTTTGCCGACCTTGTATTGGTAAATCCAGATAAGAAATATACTATTGAAAAGGGAAATATTCTATATAAATGCGGATGGTCGGTTTTTGAAGGTACAACCTTTGATGCCAGTATTGAAAGGACCTTTGTTAACGGGCATCTTGTATTCGATAAAGGAACAATTTACGACGATGTTAAAGGCTTGAGAATAACTTTCGACAGAAAATCAGAATAATGAAAAGAATACTGCTTTTTACAGTGCTTGTTGTCATTGCCTTTTCGTGCAAACGAAAAGAAGTTGTTGAATCAAAGTATGAGAATGGTAATCCTAAGGTTGTAAAGTACTATCATCAAACAGGTGGCAAGCTTGTGCTCGATCGCGAAATAATGTATTATGAAAACAAACATAAACGAATAGAAGGCGAATACAATAAGCAGCTGCGCAATGGCCTCTGGAAAGCCTGGTACGAGAACGGCACGCTTTGGAGTGAAGGTGAATATAAAGATGGGAAACGTAACGGGGAAGCTGTTTCCTATCATCCAAACGGGGAAAAGTATATTGAAGGCATGTATCGCGATGATATTCGCGTTGGTGACTGGCGTTTTTACGATACCACCGGCGTATTGACTAAAGAAGTTGATTTCGATCTCGTGCCGGAAGCACTGGAATCAGATTCGGGAAATCAGTAACATAGTGCAAAAGATTTCTGTAATCATACAGGTTTCTTCAAACTGAGCGAATTTCTGAAACATAACTGCCGAATAATCTTTACATCCTGTTAAAGATGCACTTAAATTAGTTCAGGCTGAATTTTACATAAACAGGAAGATGATCGCTGTAGCCACCAAAATATTTGGTTCCACTCATGGTGCGGTTAGGGCGTGATTCACCGTCCTTCACTTTAAAAAGAAGGTAATCAGCTTTAAAAATTCCGGCATCGTTAACTGATGTCCTTAATCCTTTTTTATTTAAAAGTACATTTCCCGAAACAATAATCTGGTCGAAAAGATCCCAATCCTTGTAATACAGGCTTCCCTCTCCCTTTTTATATTCAGGATACAACAAACTATAGAGATTGTTACCGGTTATTGCCTTTTCAGGGCTTAAGGCTTTTAAACCCTGAGTAATGCTTTTATCCCCGGGCTCATCATTGAAATCTCCGAAAATCAGGATACTAGCTTTTATGTCAAGTTTTTGGACGGCATCAATTTTGGCCCTTAACACATTGGCTGCAATTAATCGTTTTGGAGCTGAAATTTCAGATCCCTCGCGCCGCGAAGGCCAGTGATTGATGAACACATGAAGTATCCCGCCTGAATTTAGTTTGCCTTTAACGTACAGAATATCACGGGTTCGGTCGTTATCAGGCAGAACAACCAGTAACGGCTCCGACGAAATAACTTTAAATGTTGAAGGGTTGTATAGCAATGCTACATCAATTCCGCGTTCGTCCGGGCTGTCGTAATGAACAATTCCGTATTTTATCTTACCGATACCTGCTGAAGAAACCAGCATTTCGAGCACCTGCTGATTTTCAATTTCTGCAAATCCTACCAGGTCAGGCATAGCAGGGCTGGCAATATCCGTTAGTACTTGTCTTATATGATTGATTTTTGCATCAAGGCGTTCTTCTGTCCATGGGACTTTGCCTTTAGGTGTAAATTCATCATCGTTAATTTTCGGATCATCCTTCGTATCATATAGGTTTTCTACATTATAAAAGGCAGCTGTAAAAGTGTGATTGCTGGAATTAATGGTGCTTTTTTGAAGCTGGGCACATGATATGAGCCACGGAAGCATCGCTGAAGCAAAAAGGAGGTTTCGGATTTTCATGCGCAAATGTACTGTTTTATTTATCCCGGTGAAATCAAAATGGTTTAATCAATACTACCAGGCCGGAGCCGGTATAAAA
>CAJDUB010000025.1_pt1 | contig 14079 bp, 12 predicted proteins | sample 7390251 | NCBI WGS metagenome assembly CAJDUB01 (sample SAMEA7055665, study PRJEB34461) | soil metagenome | biome: terrestrial ecosystem; feature: Peninsula; material: soil | place: Antarctica | collected 2016
GACGAACTCAGCCTGTCCCAACAGGACAATATGCAAAGCAATGGCAGCCTGGCCGGTAAAGCAGCCGCATCATTACTTTCATCGCAATTAACGAAGTTCCTGGGCAATAAACTTAATGTGGATTATATTGAGATTAGCGGCAGCGGAAGCTTTGACAATGCCTCACTTGCGGTAGGTAAATACATAACCAACAATTTGTTTATAAGCTACGAGCAGCATATTGGTCAGTCCAATGAAAATAACCTCCGCAATTATGAGGTTAAACTTGAGTATGAGGTGTTCCGCTTCCTTTTCCTTCAACTCAACAATTCAGACCGGGATAGTGGATTTGATGTAATTTTTAAAATAGAAGCTGAATAAATAGGGGCAAGGGAGAGATTAAAGTTTCTTTAGTGAAGATTAGTGCTAATGCGTTAATATTTTAGGTGTTGAATAAATCGTATTGTTCTTTGACATTTTGATTGAATTGATTATCTGTAAGTAGGTCTCTCAACGGTGTTTTATCAAAAGTCGAGATTCCCAATATCTGGATGATCTCATAAATTGACAGCGAACTCCGTATTTGGTATTTCACATATGCGACTATCAGATAGGTACATATAGCTAACCAGACATGTAGATTTACTGCATTTTCTGAGTGTCCCCAGAGCTTTTTGATTGTCAGATTTTGCTTGATCCATTTGAAGAACAATTCTATTTGGCAGCGGTTACGGTACAGACGAGCAATCTCAAGTGCCGATACTTCGAAGTTATTAGTGAGAAAGACAAGCTCGATATCTTTTTCATCATCATAATATTCAACCAACCTGAGCGGCTCCGGATACAAACGCTTAGACTTTGGTCCCGCGAGTTTGATGGTCTTGTCACTTCTTAATCCGGTGGTTTCATCGAGGTTATAGTTTTGCTCTACCACTTCATAATCCAAGGTTACTTTTGCTCGGGTAACGAAGAATGAATCGGCTTTATGCATTCTATACAGAGCCACCAGGTCGATGTAAGCTTTATCCATCAGGTAAATTGCTCCTGGAATAGGAATAATTTCATCCAAGATATTGCTATCATGGTACCTACCATCAGTGATAAGGATAAAGGCCGGAATGCTTCCTCTTAAGTCAAGAAGTGTATGGATCTTTATGGCTCCCCTTGAGTATTTTCCTGGGGCCCAGCTGAATAGCGTGAGACTTAAGGAAATTGTGGTCGAGTCTAAGGCAAACACATCATTGTCAATGTCAATATTGGGTATTGGACTATTAACATAGAGTGGTCTGACCAAACTTATGAGATGCTCTCCAAAGTCAGCGAAAATTCTCCAGTCTCTTTTCTCATTGGCCCGGGACAATGTTGACTGGTTGACATTTTGTTTTATCCCAAGGTGATATAGCTTGTTCCGATGAGCCTTGAGACAGACACAAATATCACGAAGAGAGTTTCGTGCAGTAAGTTGACCGAAAAATAGCTGGACAAATTGATTCCAACAGTTTAACCCCCGAACCCGGTGGTTTCCTTTGTACCTGGTCACACACTTATCAAACTCATACTTGTTAATCACTTGCAAGAGCTGAGCAAAAACATATTTCCCTGAATTCATAGTTCTGTACGTAAGCGCACAAAACTACTCGTCAATTCAAATCAAAAAATCAAAGAACGTTGTTATTGTATTCGATCTCAAAGATTTACAAGGATCTCTATAAAGTTAACGCATCAGTAGTAATTTTCAATTTTGAATTATTAGAATGAGTATAACTATTCACCCTAACCAAGATTTACTTATTTAAGAGTACTCAAAGTGCCTAGAGTGCCTAAAGTGCCTAAAATTATCAGCAATCCTTAGAATGAATGCCGATAAGGATACTATAAAAAGGTTTTGAGTGATTCACAAAACCCCCTTATTGCACAATATGCTTGATTATTTCAACCTTGCCATTCGACATCGCTTTAATAAAATACAATCCTGCCGGCAACGATTTTTGAACGTTGATTAACTCTTTTTCAGGTATTGCACTGTAAACTAATTGTCCGCTGTTAGTATAAATTTCTATGCCGTTAATTCCGTTAGGTATTGAAATTGAAAAAGTTGAACCCGAAGGATTCGGAAATGCATTTAACTGCTGCGCTTCAGTTTCTTCAATCCCGGTGGTTGGCATACCAGTAACAATAATTTCGTCAATTTTCGACACGCCTGATGCAAAAATAGAGCCTCCAAGTACATCAATATTTGAAGTCATAACCCAGCGGATATTTACAGTAGTTGCCTGATTCTGGCACCCGGCTGGCAGTTCCAGATCAGTAATAACTCCTATAAACCAGTCGTTTCCGAGAGTTACGGTTCCGCCAGGCACATCTGCCCATGCGTCTGAGCTTCCTAATCTGTACTGAAGTTTAAAATCGGCCGGACCTCCATTACTGCCACCTGCCCGTTGTTTCGACGAAATTTTAACATGATAGTACCCTGTGGTTTTAAATCTTACATTCCAGTTTTTAACGTCCATACCGGCATTCCAATTGGTTGCAGTGGCAGCATAATCGCCTGCTGTTACGCCATTAGTCATGGTAATAGGACCAGCACCTTCAATTCGGATAGTACGAGTTAAATTCAACGGATTAGTTCCATTTTGAACAGTATCAGAAAATTGACCGGTTGGGAAAGTCCATTTCACAAGTTCTTCCTGTGCCTGCAACAGTTGGAAGACCGGAAGTAGCAACATTACTAAGAGTAGCTTTTTCATCATATGGTTTGTTTTAAATTGTTCTGATTTGATTGTTAATGAGTTATATATTTTTCGGGTTACTATTGGCTGTTATTGTTTTGTTTAGTCGTTTTAGCTGTTTAGCTGCTTAGTCGTGCAGTCGTTCAGTCATGAAGTCATGCAGTCGTGCAGTCTCCATGCCTCTCCCTCACTCCATCTCCCCTCAAAACCTCCGTCCGAAGAGATTTGTAATCCCACCCTTCAATATTAACAGGATTTGTAATCCGATTTATGAATTAATATCTGTTTTACATTTTCCTTATTTTCCCAATTTCATTTATCGGATTGTAAATCCTTCTGTTGGTAAAAAGCGGGATTACAAATCCCGCCGACAAGAGTATCCAAACCAAAAAGGTAATATAAGCATGTGTAAGTATATGCTTATTTACAATTCTTAAATAATGATCAAATGTATACCTTTTTAAAATATCCAAAATAACAAGCGGACTTTTTATTGATTAAAATATTTTTTTTGAAAATATAAAGGTAAAAGGTTTCAACGATGCAATGTACTACTTCTGCATCCCATCCAGCAAAAATACGCGCCATCCTATGGTCACAAGGATTTATGCAACCCGTCCGGCGCGATTTGCAATCCCGCCTCCCCATATTATTAGGATTTTTAATCCGGTATATGAACTAATACCTGTTTCACATTTTCCTTAATATCGTTATTTCAATTATCGGATTATAAATGTATAAAAATGATAGTCGCAATGGTAGTAAATTAAAGGGTTGTAGCCCGCTTTAAATTTCTTTTAGCTTGACAAGAGTGATTCACAAAACCTCAAAATGGTGCTAAATCTGGAGAAGGGGTCCTAATTCCACTAACATTATATGAAGTTAAGGGGGAACTTTAAGCATTTTAGGCACTTCTTAATTTAGGCACTGAATAGTTACGAATGAATTAATCATGTAATTTTATATTGTAATTGTGTAACGCTTTGCTGCTTTTAAAGAACCAATTTTGCTATTTCAATCAGATCGTTAAAAAGGAAGAAAAAAAATATTTTTCAAAAAATGGCATATGCAATAAATTTTGTTTTGTGGGATGTCACAAATTGTCAGGTTGGCGCATTCGGTATCATGAACACGGTTATTTTCCAACCTTCTTTCCGTGACCAACGAAACGGTAGTCGAGTTTGTAACCATTGATTTGTGTTATTAGCGCGAAAGCCCCCCACTAAACAAATTTATTTAAACCAAAACGGGTTGAAACAGAGTGATATGTTAGCTCAATTCAATATTTAAATATTTTTCTAAATGACCAGTCTGCAATCTATTGAAACCAATGTAAAAAGTGTCAATAAGAAAACTCAACAATTCACATAAAAACTCTCATTTTCTTTAATTTTAGGTTTGGCATGCAAAACTCAATCTACTATGTGCGAGGACTTTACCCTCCGGGGACTAAGGGGTGCGTGTGGGCAAAACTAATTTTAAACTCGTTTTCTTATCCACACTAAATAGATTAGCTGACAGTATTCCTGAACATGACCCTGAAAAAATGCAAACTCAAAATAAAGTATTCGCTGACCCTCCATTTTTCTCTGTTATCATAACAACCTATAACTCTGTTGTAAAAGCATATATGCCATTACTACGAAAAAGCATTTTAGTCGGATAACAGTGATAATTAATTATAAGTGTTATGTAAAGTTTTTTACAATTTAAAGATGTACTTTTAATCTCGAAACCGCAACGAATGATGCAACTTATTTTACAAGGGAATACTGCCAATTTAAAACTGAAATTTAATAATTAAAAAACATAATCCGTGTAACCGATGAATGTCGCATATAATCTACCTGTTTTATCGTGGTTTGATAAGAATACGGTAAAGCACCTCCGATTGCCGTTCTCGTTCTTTCTGATGCCTGTATTCTTGTTTGCTTTAAGTCAGGCCAGTTTCATCCATTGGCCAAAAACGATTTTAGCATTCCTGATTCTTCATATTCTGATATTCCCATCCAGCAATGGATATAACAGTCACCAGGATCGCGACGAAACAAGTATAGGAGGTCTCAGGAATCCGCCTAAAGTAACAGAAAGACTTTATTATGCGACTTTACTAATGGATATTCTGGCAATTTTAGCCGGTTTGTATATTTCTGTCTATTTCTCAATGCTTTTGCTCGTGTTTATCATTATGTCGCGTGCGTATAGCTACCGGAAGGTGAGGCTAAAGCAATATCCTGTAACCGGTTTCCTTATTGTTTTTATTTTCCAGGGTGCCTTTATTTATTTCATGTCGCTGGCTGCTATGAACAATTTTAACACGGCAGAATTATTTTCAGTCAGTTCTATTATTTGCATGAGCATTTCCAGCTTATTTATAGGAAGTATATACCCATTAACCCAAATCTATCAGCACGAAGCTGATAAAAACGATGGAGTAATTTCATTAAGTTACAAGCTTGGTTATACCGGCACTTTCGTGTTTTCAGGTATATTGTATGCGGTTGCCGCTTTTCTGCTTTTCTATTATTTGAACATGAAAAACCAACCGGTTGCTATGGTAATATTTATTGTGATGATGCTTCCTGTCGTTTACAGGCTGAGTGTTTGGTTTGCAAAAGTAAGGAAGAATACGAAAAATGCCGATTTTGATAATACCATGGCCATGAATATGCTGACCTCTGTTATTATGAACCTTTATTTTTTAATATTAATACTGAATCGTTATGAAAACTGGTTCTGATACAAGCAGGATTATTTCAATCGGAACTGCTGTGCCTGATTATGCGGCGAGCCAGGATACCATCCTGCGTTTTATGCAGGAAGCTTACCAGGATGCTGTTGCTTCGCGAAAGCTTAAAGTATTGTTCCACCAAAGTGGAATAAACACCAGGTATTCATCAATTTCCGATTTTGCCGGAGGTGAACGAATGCTTTTCCCGGCTTCCCACGAATTGCCCGATGTGTCCGAACGAATGGATGTATTTAAACAGAATGCTTTGCCTTTAGCAGTTAAGGCTGTAGAGAAGGCATTTGATAATATTCAGACTTCTGTCCGTGATTTCGGGATCACCCACCTTATAACAGTCACCTGCACCGGTTTGTATGCTCCCGGTATTGATGCCGACCTGATGCAGGAACTGGATCTGCCTGATGATGTTTTTCGTACTTCGCTTAACTTCCTGGGTTGCAATGCGGCTTTCCCTGCATTGAAAATTGCTGACAGTCTTGTAAAATCGCATACTGATGCGCGTGTGCTTGTAGTGTGTGTCGAACTTTGCACACTGCACTTCCAGCCGAAAAGCAACAGCGATAATCTGCTTTCGAATACTATTTTTGGCGACGGGGCTGCAGCCTTAATTCTGGTTTCCGACGACATGGCAACTTCCAGGAAACTGAAAGGTTTTACCCTGACTGGTTTTTGCCCGTTGATCCTAAAAAGAGGGAAAGATTTAATGGGATGGAATATTACTCCTGTAAATTTTGAAATGATACTGGATGCCGGAATCCCTGAATTCCTGGGTGAAGAACTGGAACAATTGATGGAACTGGTATCAGGAAAACTTGGTATTACACAAGCCACAATTCAGCATTGGGCAGTCCATCCGGGGGGTAAGAAAATACTTGAAACCATACAGCGGAAATTGCTCATGACAAACAACGAACTGAGCTGCTCGTTTGATGTGCTGCGTAATTATGGAAATATGTCGTCGCCTACAATCCTGTTTGTTTTGAACGAAGTATTTAATAAAAAACCAATGGATGGAGAAAATGTGTTAGCAATTGGATTTGGACCAGGAATTGGCATTGAAACCGCTTCATTAGTCTGTAATGGTTTCATTTAAGTACAGATCCCATCAGTCGGAATTGATGGATGTTCCTGATATTCCCGCAAAGTTACTTCATAAAAATCTGGGTGAACTGGATAAAATGAACAGGAATACAGGTGGTCATGCTATTTCACTGGAGGGAATAAAACGATTGCTGACTGACCGGCAGAAAGTATACCATATTGTGGATTTGGGCTGCGGTAGTGGCGATTTATTAAGGTATATTGCAAAATGGGCCCGTGCAAATCAATACAAGGTTAGACTTACAGGTGTGGATATAAACCCGGATGCCATTAAATACCTTGAAGAGCATAGCTCAGGATATCCGGAAATTGCCGGAATAACAGGCGATTACAAAAATTATCTTAAGAATTGTGTAGATTTGGATGTGGTTCATTGCTCTTTATTTTGCCATCATCTTAACAATGATGAGTTGCATGATTTGTTTATGCTTATAAAGATTAATGTAAATGAAGGTTTTGTAATCAACGATTTACACCGGAATCCTATTGCATATTATGGTGTGTGGCTCATTACTAGAATACTCAACGGATCTTCTCTGTCTAAACATGACGGACCTGTTTCGGTTATCAGAGCTTTTAAACGCAGGGAATTAGAGAAATTACTTCATCATGCAGGGTTAAACGACTTTTCCATTCGTTGGAAATGGGCCTTCCGGTATCTTGTAGTGGTGAAAACTTTTAAACAGTACAATAATAAAACTGATCATATTTTGTAAAAATGCTCATTTTATTTAATTTTAGGTTTGATATGCAAATCTCAATCTTCTTTGCGCGAAGACTTTCCCTGCGGATGCTGAGCGAAGCCGAAGCAAAGCGGTGCGCGTGGGCAAAACTCAAATTAAACACGTTTTCTAATACACAATAAATAATCCTTTTTGCTTTGGTTAAAAATGAATCTTCTGTTGATGTTCTTATCGCAGGCGCCGGTCCCGCGGGTCTGATGATGGCCTGCCAACTGGCACTACATAAAATTTCATTCAGAATCATTGATAAGAAAGCTTCCCCGGCAATTTATTCCGGCGCGCTGATTATTCATGCCCGCACCCTGGAAATTCTTCAGCAGATGGGCCTGGCTGAAAAAGCAATCAAAGCCGGAATAATTGCCAAAACCATAGACATCCGCTTCAATAAAAAAAAGAATATCGCCATTGATTTCAGTGATGTTGGTAAAAACTTAACCCGTTTTCCTTTTTTCCTGATGCTGGAGCAGTGGCATACTGAAAACCTGCTCGAAGAATTTTTAAAGGACCATAATCATAAAGTTGAAAACATAACCGAATTGGTAGCCTTTACGCAGCAGAATGAATTTGTTACCTCCGAGATAAAAAAGCCCGACGGAAGTATTGAAGTGGTAAAGTCAAAGTTTCTGATTGGTGCCGACGGTAACGACAGCCTTGTCCGGACACAACTGAAAATTCCATTTCCTGGTAAAACACATAATCCACTGCTTTTTATCACCGATTGCGAAGCCCGATTGCCCATATCAATGAAGGAAATATTGTTTGCATTTTCAAAGAAATATACTGCTGGATTTTTCCCGCTTACAGATAATCGGCGGCGTGTTGATGGATTTATCCCGATATTACAAGGGAAAGAGGAGGTAAGTTTCGAAGAAGTGAAAGATTTCTTTAGCCGGAATTCAGGTGCAGGGGTAGAATTAAAAAATCCTCAATGGTTCTCGGTATTCCGGTCGCACTCCCGCTGTGCGGATACCTTCAGGCAAAACAGTTGCTTCCTGATAGGTGATGCCGCACATATACATAGTCCGGTCGGCGCTCAGGGAATGAATACCGGCATTCAGGATTCGTATAATCTCGCTTGGAAACTGGCGTATTTTATCCACAACAAAGCTTCTGAGGATTTGCTTGATTCGTATGAAGAAGAACGTCGGCCGGTTGCTCTGAACGTTATCCGCTATACCGATTTTGCCTATTCCTTTATGACTGGAAATTCGTGGCTGAAAAGATTTTTTCGATTGCAGATTGCGCCCTTATCCCTGCCACTGTTTTTGAAATGGTTCAAAAAAAACAGCAAAATAAGTACCCGCATTTTCGCATGGGTTTCCGGTATTGGTATCAGCTACGGGCGTAATTTGCCAACAGGATTATCGAATGTAGATTTTCCGTCTCATGCTCCTAAACCCGGTGAGAGATTGCCATACATTGTCTTTGAAGCAGGCAGTGAATCACTAAATATGTCCGATTTATTGGATTCGCGGAAGTATAACCTTCTGGTTTTCGGGAAGCAGGAGATCCCTGAATCTTTTCAAAAAGTTATTGATGAATACAACAGTATTATTTCAGTAAAACATATTGCAGCCGAACCTGGTACAGAGGTATTGTTCGAAACCTTTGGAGTTAGGGATGAAGGATGTTACCTCATTCGCCCGGATATGTATATTGCCTGGCGAAGCAATGAGTTGCATCCCACAGAATTGAGTGATTATCTTCAACATCATTTGAAATGAAATTACGTGGCTTTGAGTTTGAAGATCAAATCTGGTTCCCGAGAATTATCAGGGATAGCATGACTGATTATCTGAGGTTCCTTTTTCGTGTTTTTAACCTTTACAAGCCTGCGTTGCCAATCTTGAAAGACGCGCTAACGAAAACAAAAACGAATCAAATTCTTGATTTATGTTCAGGAAGTGGTGGCCCTGTTGAAATGATATACGTAAACCTGAGGAATAATTTCGATAAGGAAATTAAAATTGTTCTATCTGATATGTATCCCAGCGAATTGACATACCAGTATCTGAGCAAAAAAACTAACGGTGGTATTTCCGGCATTAAAACTCCGGTTAATGCGGCAGATGTTCCTTCTGATATAAAAGGCTTCAGGACAATTTTTTCCGGATTTCACCATTTCGAATGGCAAAAGGCAACTGACGTCCTGAAAAATTCTGTTGAAGCAGGGGAGGGGATAGCAATTTTTGATGGAGGCAACAAAAGTTTAGGAATGATTTTGCTTATCATCATTGTCCACCCTGTTCTGTTATTCTTTTGCACTCCGTTCTTCATGCCATTCAGGTTATCAAGGTACATTTTTACATACCTGATCCCGGTAATCCCTTTTTGTACGGTTTGGGATGGCGTTATTTCTATACTCAGGCTTTACAGTCCGGATGAATTATTACAAATTGCCAGGAACGCAACTAATGGGAACTTCATCTGGACTTCTGGTAAAGTAAAGAACAAATTTGGAATGAGTATTGCTTATTTGGTCGGTTATCCTGGAAAAATGAGCTGAAAGGTGGTTCGGAGCGTAGCATAAAGAATATAAGTTTTGTTTACAAAACAGTTCCGAACAGTAACGATGAAAAAGCCAATGTCGAAGTTTGGGGTTTAAAAACCAATACCGTTAAAAAATAAAACCTCTTTTTCAAAAATAAAATTCGCCCTGCTTTTCTGCATGACGGATTTTTTTATATGAGTATCAGGAAAGATACAGAGAAGTTTTATTTTTTGATTTACCCACCCCGGTTCTCCCTGGCTTCGTTCCGATAGCTATCGGAACCGCTCAGCCTGACACAGAGGAAGTAGGCTTATCCTAACTTATCAGATTGCAATTCTGTTAGTTAATATCTGCCTCCCCTGATTGCAGGGGAGGTGCCGACAGGCAGAGGGGTAATTTCTGTTCATCAATACCCAACTTATTAATGTTTCCCGATACTCATATTTATTTATGCTAATAAATGAAAGTGATTGAATGGCTCGCCGAAACAATTCATCGTTATTATATGATTTTTACTGATATTTTTTTGAATAGCCGGATATGAGCAATCGCTGAATTTTCCCATGATGTGGATGCAATTTTCTGGAATGCATTTTTACTCATCTTTTTTCGGCGCGGCTCATTATTCAGTAAGCTGATTACATTTTCAGCTAATTGTTCGGAATTCCGGAACTCAAAAATAAGTCCTGTATCCGGAGTAAGCATTTCCACAGCATGAGGAATAGGAGTGGAAATTATGGGGCATCCGCAACTCATAGCATAAGCAAATGTGCCGCTAACAGCCTGGTTGGGATCGTTGGTGGTAAACAGATAAATATCGGTAAGCTGCAAATATTCAAGCAAAACAGGCAAGGATACATAGCTGTTAACAAATTTCACATGGTCGGTTAAATTGTGTTCAATTACCAATGCTTCCAGCATCTGACGGTATTTTTCACCCTCCGATTTTACAACTTCGGGGTGGGTTTTCCCGATGACCAGGAACATAACTTCAGGATTTGTTTTTATGATTGCCGTCAAAGCGATTAAAGTAGTTTCTATACTTTTGCCTGAACCCAGCAACCCGAATGTAGAAAGAACTTTTCTGCCTTTTAACCCGTATTTTCCTTTCAGCAATGCCTTGCTTACATGAGGCACCAAATGAGTTCCGTGAGCAATTACTGTAATTTTATCCTCCGGCACACCATAATCATTTATTAACAACTTTGCCGAATTATTAGTCATCACAATTAAAGATGTGCTTGCTTTAGCAATATTCCGGGTTATTGCCTTTAAATGCTCTCCGGGCTGAGGCAATACGGTGTGAAATACCACAGCTACCGGTTTGGTAACTTCGTGTATAAACCGCAGAAAAGCAGATTCCTGTTCATGAAAAAATCCAAATTCATGCTGCACAAACACTATTTTTATTGCGTTATCCTTATTTATTGAGGCGGCTATGTTGCGAAACCCGGCAACCTGCGATGTGTCGAGTTTATATTTTACTTCCTCAGGATAAATGTAATCTGATGTTCCTGATTCAAGGGCACAAACTCTTATTTTAAATGAATTTCCGAATTTTTGTTTGAGCACTTTTACTAAATCCTGCGAATATGTTGCTATCCCACATTCACGCGGAGGGTAGGAGGACACAAAAAGAATTTCGGGTTGAGTCTCAGTTTGTTTGTGGATAAAGGCTGACTTATTTTGAACAAATGTCATTTCAGGATAAATCATGTTTTCCTGGACACGCAAAGTGCTTATTGTATTTAAGCCAACGTTCGACTTTTGGGAAACGGCTATATTTTTCATATTCTCTTTTTTATTAATTGTTATCAGTGCCGGAGATACCTGAGAACAAGCAGTTTCAGATATAAAATCTAACCTGTGATTTATTTAATACTTATTTTCAACAACGGAATAGAATGATCTCCAAACAAAAAAATGTACTGCAAAGATGCATTACTTACTATGTATATATGTTACACAATAAGGGATAAAAATTACATTATTCACACAGTATTCCGGCTAATGTTTTCCCTGCAGAATTTCTAATAGTGGATGTATTATCAGAATTTTGAAGAACAATACAATAAGTATAAATTAATCACTCCGTAAATCCTGAAATTTAGAAAAATCTATTTCAGACATTTGCTACTTCGTTGCCGCTGATTAACTTTAGTGAGACTCTTGTTTGTTGCAGGTTAGGATTCGCCATATTGTAAATCATCGCCGCGTTTTAGAATGGTATCTTGAAAAATTTAATTAAATTAGAAACTAAGTTCGATACAAATTTTATGGAAAACTACTTTATTCCTGAAGTTTATTGTTAATGTAATGGTAAATTAAGAAAAATTACACCGTCACGCGTTGGTAGACACGCGCCAGCCAAGGGAAAAGCTCCCATTTCTAAAGCATAAACAAAATATATTAAATTCTGGAAATTAAAACCTTATCTACCCTGTTACCATCCATGTCCACTACTTCAAATGTATAATTCCGGAAACTGAATTTTTCACCTGCGGATGGCACTTTTTCAAGCTTGAACATCATTAACCCTCCGAGTGTGGAAATTTCAGGTGCGTTGCCGGCATCCTCAAATAAAGATTGAAGCTTCAACAGGTCCTCCAGATCATCCAAAGGCATCCAGCCATCAACAAGGTATGAACCATCATCACGAATAACCAACATAACTTCAGCAGCTTCATCAATACTTGGAAAGTCACCAATGATATTCTCAACAATATCGTGCAATGTGATAACTCCTTCCAATACCCCGTATTCGTTTATAACAATACCATAGTGTATTTTTGTCTGACGGAACAATTCCAGCACCTTAACAGCAAGCATGCGTTCGGGAATAAATAGGGNNGGATATCGAACACTTCACTTGTATGTTCATGAGCAAATATGTCTTTTATAGAAACAACGCCTTTTATATTTTCAGATCCTCCTTCGGTAACCGGAAATCTTGATAATCCGGAATTTAAAGCAGTCTGAATTAAATCTTCAAAAGGATCATCTGCATCAAGACAGATGACATCAACACGCGGTGTCATGATTGACTGTGCTCTTTTTGTACCAAAACGAAGTACTTCCGAAATAATCTGCGACTCTTCTTTTTCAATTACTCCCCGTTCAGATCCCTGTTTGAGGAGCAATTTTAATTCTTCTTCGGAAACCGGAATATCATCTTTAGGTTTAATTCTGAAAATTTTCAACACTAATTTTGTTGAGAAACTCAGGAATGATACAACAGGCTTGTTGATTTTTCCAAAAACAGCCATGGCCGGAGATAATGCAATTGTAATTTTTTCTGCATTATTCAGCGCAATGGTTTTAGGAACGAGTTCACCAATAATAAGCGACAGATATGTAATGAGGCCAATAACAATGGCAACCGACAAGGGTTCAGCATAATCACTCACTATTGGAAATTTACGAAGAAAAGGAGCGAAATCATCCGAGAGGGCTATTCCTCCGAAAGCGCCGGAAACAATACCAATTAATGTAATGCCTACCTGAATGGCTGAAAGTATCCTCTCAGGTTCCCTTAACAAATGCAGAGCAACTTTAGCACCCGTATTGCCAGAACTTGCACGTTCCTCAAGCAACGATTTGCGTGCAGATACCAAGGCAATTTCAAACATTGCAAAAACGCCATTCAGTATAAAAAGAAAAAAAAGGATAATGATTTCCATACGTATGATTTAAGACAAAGATATTCATTTAATATTTTATTGCTGCTAACCGGCTGGCTGTCTATTCGGGAAGGGATAGAAGAAAACAGTAACTTAAAGTAAGAAATGAAAAAGTGAGTCTCGCGCCAGCCATTATTTCATAGTTATTACAACAATCACAACTATTACAATTGCGAAATTTATCATAATTCAGCCATTCTGTACCGGCTTGTACTTTTTATTTTCCAGCCGGTGAAATTCAAGTTTTACATCCCCAAAATTAATTAACAATCCGATTTCGAGATTGTACGCTTCCAAATAATTAATTGCCTGGGCTAAATTTACGGGTTCAGTATGTATCAAAGCTTTTAGCTCAACACTACTTTCTCCTCAACGAAAAAAATCAACCCTTCTGGTGCCAATTTGATGATTACGATAATAAATCGGCATTTCAAATTCGCAAATGAACTCAATGCCGGCAAGCTGCATTTCAATTTCCAATGCCCTCTGATATATCACTTCCTGAAATCCATTCCCAAGTATTTTATGCACGGTCATTGCACATCCTATTATTTTACCTGTCAGTTCTGAGTATTTATATTCAGGTTATATCATAGTCTATTTATTT
>CAJDUB010000202.1_pt1 | contig 13808 bp, 10 predicted proteins | sample 7390251 | NCBI WGS metagenome assembly CAJDUB01 (sample SAMEA7055665, study PRJEB34461) | soil metagenome | biome: terrestrial ecosystem; feature: Peninsula; material: soil | place: Antarctica | collected 2016
TTCAACCACCTCTTCCCCGACTTCGAAGTCAGGTTCAATTTTGATGGCTTCAGAATAGGATATCTGAAGATTTTCATCTTCAAGTTCGGCATCTTCAACGATGGTACGTTTACGCCAGATTTCAAGGTCACCTTTGTCGACATTCACAATGATATCGATATTCTCGTCGGTACCATGTTTTTTAATCAACATATGCCTGAATACATCTTCGAGTATACGCATCAGGGTTTCACGATCAATGTTCTTGAATTCTTTGAATTCAGAAAATGTCTCGACCAGGTTGATGTGCTCCATTTCGCCCATGGCAATTCAATATTTGAGTTTCAGATTTTAATTATTTCTTTAGTTTCCTTGATATCACTATAAAGGAAGGTATGCGTAGTTTCGGTAATTACTTTTTTAACTTTGGTAATTTGTTTCACACTAAAGCCTTGTTCGTCGGCACTAATCAAGGTGCCTTCTAATTTATTGTTATCATTCAGCAGAACTGATACTTCGCGGCCAATATTTTTAATGTACTGTCGCGAAAGCTTATATGGTTGATCGAGTCCGGAAGATGAAACATTTATCTCAAAATCCTCGATTCCACGATCCAGCTGCGACTCTATAAACTTACTCAGCACAATGCAATGTTCAATCGAAACATGCGTATCACTGTCGATAAATATCCGTATCCGGTTATCCGAACGCACTGCAACGCTTACTACAAAACGATCGGTGCCCTCAAGATGCTGAGCCGTAAGATCTTTTATAAGTTGTTCGCTGATCATTGATAATGTTATGTTTCGGTTATAAAAATGCATTTTAATAAAAGAGGGGACCAAAGTCCCCTCCACAAGTCGTAACGAGATTGTAAACGATATTCAGTTTACAAACTGTTGAAATTCTGTTGCCTGCTCAAAAGTACTTATTTTGGCCAGGAAAACTTTTTACCGGGAATTGATAAAAAGCACTTTCAGTCAGTAGTTTAATTCTAAGTTGTCCGACCAGGATTTCCCGCCGGGGCGGGATAAACTTCTCATCCTGTCGGACAAAAAGTACTCTTGGCTTTTCATTTCAACTTTAAGTTGTCCGACCAGGATTCGAACCTAGACCGAATGGACCAAAACCATTCGTGCTGCCTTTACACCATCGGACAAACTAATTTTCTTTCCTAAAAGGACTGCAAAAGTAGTATTTTTTCTTTACATTTATAAGTCAATAGAAAAAAAGTACATAGCTCATGCTTTTTTTGAGAACAAAAGCTTGATTGCTTGATGTATAAGATGAGAAAATATTGACATTTTCTTAACAATTCGTAAAAGTTATTTGTACTTCGCAATTATTAGTTAATTTCGTCCCCTCAAATTTTTATTATTCATTAATCTATACTTTTCATGAAAACATTCAGGAAACTGAATAACCTGCTCGGATGGATCGTTTTTGCATTCGCATCCTGGGTTTACCTGTCAACCGTTGAGCCTACTGCCAGTTGGTGGGATTGCGGCGAATATATTTCGACAGCCTTTAAATTACAGGTTGGCCATCCTCCGGGAGCTCCGCTATTCCAAATGCTGGGCCGTTTCTTCAGTTTGTTTGCTTTCGGCGATTTGAGCAAAGTGGCTCTGATGATAAATATTATGTCAGCCCTTAGCAGTTCAGCTACTATTTTATTTCTTTTCTGGAGCATTACCATGCTTGGTCTTAAGTTTACGAAGGACGAAGAAATTTCGACCGGCCGCATGTATGCTATACTCGGTAGTGGTTTGGTTGGTGCTTTGGCTTACACATTCTCCGATTCATTCTGGTTTTCGGCTGTTGAAGGCGAAGTTTATGGTATGTCATCGTTTTTTACTGCCATTGTTTTCTGGGCCATTCTCAAATGGGACCAGGTGGCTGATCAACCACATTCGCAGCGATGGATCATCCTGATAGCTTACCTTATGGGACTATCTATCGGTGTGCATTTGCTTAACCTGCTTGCTATACCAGCCATTGCTCTTGTATTTTATTTCAGGAAATATAAAACCACATGGAAGGGAGTTGTGCTCACACTTGCTGCATCATTCTTTATACTTGCATTTATTAATTTTCTGGTAATTCCATATACCGTCAATCTTGCAGGTAAATATGAAATTCTGTTTGTAAACAGTTTTGGACTTCCGTTTAATTCAGGTACTTTATTTTATTTCCTGGTACTTATAGGGTCTTTAGTCTGGAGCGTACGATTTACATACCAGGATAAACATTCGAAATTGAACTACATTATTGGAGGAATCCTATTATTGCTATTATCCGTATTTTCCTGGACTACATTTATTGGTTTGTTAATTGTTGTTGGAATCTATTATTGGTATAAAAGCGAACCGGGCCGCATGAACCGTAACCAGGTGCGATCAGCAGCTAATACTGTATTCCTGTCGATTGCATTTTTGCTGATAGGATATTCTTCCTTTTTCATGCTCGTAATCCGTGCAAATACAAACACACCGATCAATGAAAATGACCCGAGTGATGCTGTAAGTCTTCTGTCGTATCTCAATCGCGAGCAATATGGGACATGGCCAATAGCTTATGGGCAATATTACAATGCGCCACAGGATAAAGATGATCCATATTCAGATGGTACGCCTTTTTATGTAAAAGACTCAAAAAAAGGTAAATACGTAATGACCGACGACAGGAAAAATACAATACCCAATTATGACCCGCGCTTTTGCACTATTTTCCCACGTATGTGGAGTAACACGAAACCAAGTCATATTACGGCTTACAAATCCTGGGGAAAAATAAAAGGAACCCCTATTGAAGTAACAAATGATGAAGGAAAGCCGGAGACCTTATACAGGCCTACAATGGTTGAGAACGTTAGATTCTTCCTCACTTACCAGGTTGGTCATATGTATATGCGTTATTTCTTCTGGAACTTTGTAGGAAGACAAAATGATATTGAAAGTGCCGGCGGAATACGGTACGGTAATTGGATAAGTGGAGTCCCCATTGTCGACAATGCCAGACTTGGCGATCAGTCGGATCTGCCCGACAGTATGACGAATCCTGCACACAATAAGTTTTATTTTTTGCCATTAATACTCGGGATTTTTGGTTTGTATTACCATCTGCGTAAACATACTGATGGTTTCCTCGTAGTGTTATTGCTTTTCTTTATGACAGGATTAGCCATTGTAATGTTTCTCAATATTACTCCCTATCAGCCCCGTGAACGGGATTACGCTTTTGCAGGATCATTTTATGCATTTGCCATTTGGATAGGGTTTGGTGTGCTGGCATTATGGGATGCGCTCAAAAAGATAAACGAGAAATATATTGCCATTCCTATAACTCTGGTTTGTTTGTTGCTGGTTCCGGGAATTATGGCTAAAGAAGGCTGGAATGATCATGATCGTTCCAACAAATATGCTGCACGCGATTTTGCAGTGAATTACCTCAACTCCTGTGCCCCGAATGCGATACTTATAACCAATGGCGATAACGATACTTTCCCTCTCTGGTACGCCCAGGAAGTAGAAGGAATACGCACCGATGTAAGAGTAGTAAACTTTATGCTTGCTTCCGGCGATTGGTATGTACATCAGCTGATGCGGAAAATATACGATTCGGATGCGCTTCCATTTACTCTTTCGTACGATCAGTATAATAAGGGGATCAACGAAGTGTCAGCTTATTCCGGGCAGTTGCAGGAGAGAGTTGAATTACAGGATCTTATAGATCTTATTGCAAGTGACGATCCTGCATCCAGGTTTCAGTCTGGTTCCAGATCCATTCCGATATACCCGACCAAAAAGGTAAAAATTACGCTTGATTCTGCATCCATAATAAAGAATGGCATTGTTCCTGAATACATGGCTGATAGAGTTGTTGGTACTGTTGAATGGGATATCAAGTCAAACTATTTGTATAAGAACGACTTAATGCTTCTCGATTTCCTTGCTAAAAACAAATTTGAGAGGCCTGTTTATTTTGTAAGCCCTTCGAGTATGAGTGATGCTGTTGATGTTGACAAATATTGTTTCCAGGATGGATTTGTATACAGATTTATGCCTGTAAAACAAGATGACCGCGACTTTATTAAAGGTGTTGGCAGTGTTGATTCGAGAGCATCGTATGACATTTTGATGAACAAATGCAAATGGGGGAATCTTAATTTACCGGGTGTTTATGTGGATCGTGAAAGTTATCGCAACACAATGATGCCAAAGCAGGATTTTGCCCGCCTTGCCCGTAAACTTGCCATAGAAAACAAGATGGATTCAGCTGTGAAGGTTTGCGACTATGTGCAACAGATTTTCCCTGACAATAAGATTCATTTTGATTACTATATGATTCAGTTTGTAGATGTATATTTTAGAGCCGGAGCATTTGATAAAGGAAATAAACTTGCAAACCGCCTTATGGATATTTATCAGCAGAATGTGGATTATTACCTCTCGCTCAATCCTCAATTCCGTAACAACTATGATGAAGATCTTAATGAATCATACGGTTTCTTTAATTCGATGAAACAGATTTCGGATCAGTACGATCAGAAAGATATATCTCAGCGAGTGGATAAATTCATGAACCAAAGCATGGGTGTTACGAAGTAAGCATCACAAAACCAATTTTGAAACGGGAGCTTAGGCTCCCGTTTTTAGTTAAAAGACCTCACCCTGCCTTCTCCTTGAGGAGAGGTTGTTGGACGGGTCGTTTTTGTTGACATGCAAATTGCTTCCAATTAGCAAGCAATCTGGAACTATTTACTGTACTTCTTCATTTACCAAATGACACAAATATAGGTGAGAGTATTGGACATGTTATTTTTGTTGACATATAAACCCAGATTCCGCATTAGATTTAATTTGAGTTACATGTTTATGATAATCAGCATTATAAGCTATGGATTTTCTAATGCGTAGCATTAGAGATTTTCTCCTCTCAGGAGAAGATGCCGAAGGCAGATGAGGTGAGAAGGTACCCGCCTCTGGCGGACGGATGAGGTGAGAAAGGGATGAGGTCAATCACAAGCTTATAAATAACAAAAAAGGAGCCTTAGCTCCTTTCTATAAATTATTCCGAAAAAATTGTTGGCATATTATTAAAGTCCTATTTTGTGATCTTTGGTTTCCATGCAAGTATCACAATTCCGGCAATAATCAATGGAATGGAAAGCAATTGCCCCATATTCAATGCCATTGAACTTTCGAAAGCTACCTGTGGTTCTTTGATAAATTCGACTATAAATCTGAATCCGAAAACTCCGATAAGAAAATATCCGAATAATAAACCCGGCCTTGGTTTTCCGTTCTTTTCATAATAGTACCAAAGCAAAAAGAAGAAAATGCCCAGGTAACATAATGCTTCATATATCTGAGTAGGGTGGTGCGGCAAGGTTTCACCTGCCCGTTCGAAAATAAAACCCCATGGCAGACTTGTTTCATTACCATAGATTTCACTGTTAAAAAGATTGCCTGTGCGAATAAAAAAACCTGAAAGAGCCACTACTATTACAATCCGGTCAATTACCCAGAAAAAGGGTTGGCGTGTTTTCCTGGCAAAAAGGTAAAGAGCAAAAACAATACCTATCGCAGCTCCATGGCTGGCCAGTCCGCCTTGCCATATTTTAAGTATATCAAGCGGATGGGCGAGATAAGAGGCAGGTTCATAAAACAAAACATGCCCCAAGCGTGCTCCGACAACAGTTGATATCAGCATATACATGCTCAGTCTATCAAGCATTTCTTCAGGAATATTCTCTTTCTTAAATATGCGGAGCATAATAAAATAGCCTACAACAAAGGACATGGCAAAGAGCAATCCGTACCATCGCACGCTTATTGGGCCAATACTAAAAATTGTCGGACTAACATTCCAGTGGATAAATTCAAAAATCATTTTAATTGTATTGATGGGCTGCAAAAATACTTAGAAAATTTTCAACATCGGATTATTTCTTTTTCAAATCTGCTATAGCGTTCTTAAGATTTGTCTCACTCACCTTATTTTCAAATCCTTTGTACCTCATAGCATCCTGAATATCAGTTTTCAGGTTCAGAGATTTCTGTTCGCGCCATAAAGCTGTTCCTTCCATTTTGTGAAGTTCGGCCAGGTAAATTTGCTCAGTTTGACCGGGTGTTGGCACAAATAATGCCTTTGCACCTAAAGCTTCCAGATCCATAATTGATGAATATCCTGACCGGCAAATAACTATGGACGAAGAATTAATAAGTACTTTCATTTCTTCTGTGGCAATATGAGATAATATTGTCAGTTTGTTGTCAGCAACTTCATTCCTGTCGGATTCCGGTTTTCCGCTTACAATAGTTCCGGCAATGTTTAACTCAGAAAGTTGAGTGAGTACTATGTTTTCAAAAATACTTCGTTGTGGCTCTGGTCCGGAAATAATAGCTGTAATTATTTTTTCGCCAGGGTTTTGTTTTGATAAAGATTCTGGTTGCTCAAAACGCGACAAAGGACCTATAAACCTGGCATTCCCTTGAAGGGGATATTTGTGTGACAAATCACCACTCAGGCCAGGTGCTTTTTTAAAATCCGGAATCCAGCATTCGTCGAAACGGCTTATAAGAAACCTTGAAAACAAATAAATCGGGTATTCAGCAAATCGTAGCCAAACCGGAGTTTTAATCATCACCTGGTGGGTAATCAGGATACTCTTGATTTTAGTATTCCACAAGCCATATCTATTGTCAGAGATCACAAGATCAAAATGATACTTTTTAATGAGATTTTTCAATTCCTTGTGTTCGCGAAAGATAGTTCCGAAAAATTGGGGCAGCAGCATAAACAGGTGAAATAATGTATTGCCGGATTTCGAATAGGATGGCGAAAACCCTTGCAGTTCAATATTTTCAAGATTTGGAAATTCTTTTTGAAGCAGAATAAGTGATCGACCGTAACCTGCAATAGTAACATAATGTCCGGCATCAATTAATTGATTTATTACCAGAATGCAACGAGATGCGTGTCCAAGGCCCCAATCGAGTGGACTGATAAGAATATGCAAAGGATTTTTAACCATCCGGTCGTTTTGAAAATACAAATGTATGATTATGATTGTTAATAATATTAATCAGTTTGCAAAAGACTTTTTTATAAAATTTGTAAGTTTGGACTTCGGTATGGATGATCTGATTTATAAAATAGCGCTGACCCTGATTCCGGGTGTTGGAAGTGTAAACGGGAAAAGCCTTGTTGCATATTGCGGAGGCGTGAAAGCTGTATTTTCGGAAAAGAAAATTGCGTTGTTAAAAATCCCCGGAATCGGGGAACAAACCGTTAATGCTATAGTCAATAATAACATTTTCGATAAGGCCGAGCAGGAACTTCAGTTCATTGAAAAGAATAAAATAGCCTCATTATTTTATCTTGATAAAGAATATCCTATCCGTCTTAAGCAGTGCCACGACAGCCCTTTGATGCTTTATTACAAAGGAACGGCAGATCTGAATGTTCCCAAAGTAGTGGCTTTGGTAGGAACGAGGAAAGCTACAGAATATGGCCGTGATATATGCCGCAAACTTGTGGAGGGATTGGTTGAGCATAATGTCCTGGTCGTCAGTGGTCTGGCATACGGAATTGACACCTGGTCGCATAAAGCAGCTTTGGATAACAACCTTGAAACAGTGGGAGTTCTGGGTCATGGACTCGATCGTATCTATCCGTTTGCCAACCGCTCATTGGCTGAAAAGATGTCGGAAAAAGGAGGTTTACTATGTGAATATATGAGCAATACTACACCGGATCGTGAGAATTTCCCGATGCGTAACCGTATTATTGCCGGAATGAGTGACGCTGTAATAGTTGTGGAGGCAGGCGAATCAGGAGGTGCCCTGATCACTGCTGAAATCGCCAACTCCTATAACCGTGATGTTTTTGCTGTCCCGGGCCGCCTGGGTGATCCACATTCAGAGGGCTGCAACAAACTTATTAAAATAAACAAGGCGGCTTTAATTCAGTCGGTAAAGGATATAAGCTATTTGCTGAATTGGGATGACATAAAAGTTAAAAAGAAACCCATCCAGCGGCAGTTATTTCTCACTCTTACTCCGGATGAAGAACTTATTGTTAACGTGCTTAAAGAAAGAGGCGATCTTGATATCGATACTCTTCTTATCGAATCAAAAATACTTCCCTCAAAAGCAGCTTCTATACTTCTGAATATGGAATTTGAAGGTGTTTTAAGGTGCCTGCCGGGTAAAGTGTACAGGTTACTTTAATTCAATAGGTTCCCGAAGGCTTATTACCAGTAGTGATAGTGCTGTGATCAGCATTCCACCGATAGCCAGATACAGCAATAAGGTATCTGTCGTCAGCAGGCAGAACCTGTAAATCCCCTGAAACACAACAGCTATAAATAATCCTGTGATAAATTCTATTACAGGGAATTGATGTTTAAGCGAATTGCCAACGAAATATCCCATAATCACAGCAATGGATACAAATACAGGTCCGATAGTCAATGCATAAAGCATATCGTTGATATAGGATGGAGCATAAAATATGGCAAAAACAGAGTATGCAGAGGTAAATCCTGCTGCCACAATTATACTGTAAACAATTACATCAAACTTTTTTACGATCTGTTTGGAAGGGTATACGAATAAACGCAACACGATGAATTTCATTAGTTCATATACTCCGCCGGTAAGTATAAATGCATAAAAAAGTGTCCGGTTCAGGCTATGAAGATGATCAAGATGTAAGTATGTTACAAGCTTTTCAAAGGCGAAAACAGGTAAAATGGCCGCAACTCCTAACAAAAAAGTTTTATAGAAAAGATTAAAATTGCCGTTTGGATATTTATACTTTAGAAATAAATATACCAATACAGCTATAAGAGGAGCAGGCAGAAGAGATAGAATTTCGCTGGTTTGCATAGAGTATTTTTTCCAAATGTAGAACATTTGATTCATAAATAAATGCATTTTTTAATGTTTAAGAATGGATTTGTTAAAATTGACTTGTTCATAACTTCATCAACCAAGCCATAATAAAGCATGATGAAACTATTACATCAGTAATTTGTTTATATTTTACTGATGCTTACCTGGCCAGCCTATATTTCGAAATAGTTGCCTCGATATGGCTTAAAAGCGTAATTTTACAGTAATTAAAATTGGAAAAACAGGTAATTTTCAGTTGAAGAATTGATAGAAAGTATTTTTAACCTTAAATACATTAGTGAAAGGCATAGTAGTAAAATCAACAGGAAGTTGGTATATCGTGATGACGGATGATAGTAAGTTGTATAATTGCCGGCTTAAAGGACAGTTCCGTATTCATGGTATCCGCACAACCAATCCGGTTTCGGTTGGAGATCATGTTGAATTTAAGTTTGAGGGTGATGAAGGAAATGGTGTAATAACTAAGATTGAGCCTAGGGCCAATTATATTGTCCGCCGTTCAATTAACCTTTCGAAGTCGGCTCATATTATTGCTTCAAACATCGACCGTCTGTATATTGTGGCAAGCATTATGCTGCCACGTACCTCTACCGGTTTTATCGATAGGTTGTTGGTTACGGCCGAAGCTTATCACATTCCGGCAGCTTTGATTTTTAACAAAATTGATATTTATACTGCCGAAGCTCACGAGCGTTGTGCCGAACTAATGGAGTTATACAGTTCTTTGGGGTATCCTTCCTATGCTGTTTCAGCTTTGGAAAGAACAGGGTTGGAAACTCTCCGGATGGTGCTTAAGGACAAAGTAAATTTGTTTTCGGGACATTCAGGAGTTGGGAAATCAGCTTTGATAAATGCGCTGGATCCTTCATTGGCCATTAAAACCGGTGAAATATCATCATACCATAATAAAGGAATGCATACAACAACCTTTGCCGAAATGCATCCGCTTTCATTTGGCGGGTATATGATTGATACTCCTGGAATTAAGGAATTCGGGCTGGTACATTTTGAAAGCCAGGAAATCAGTGAACGTTTTCCTGAGTTTCGCGCTTTGCTTCCCGAATGCAGGTACAACAATTGTACTCATATAGAAGGCTTTGGACGAAGGCAGGATCAATCCTGAAAGATATCATAATTATCTTGGACTTCTCAATGATGAGAGCCTTGACGTTGCTGAATATGTATAAGTTGAATTGAATAGTTTGCAGAAAGAAATTTTTATTAATAATTATTGATACATTATGAGAACAGTTATTCAGAGAGTTACATCTTGCACCCTTAGTATTGAGGGCAAGGAATATAGCCGGATTGGCTATGGGTTGTTAGTGCTGGTAAGTTTTGAAGAAGCAGATACTCCGGAAGACAGGGAATGGCTTTGTGGAAAAATAACCGGTTTAAGGGTCTTCGACGATAACCAAGGCGCAATGAATCTTGATATCCGTGATATTGACGGCGAAATTATGGTTGTGAGCCAGTTTACCCTGCATGCAAGCACACGCAGAGGCAATCGCCCATCGTATAGCAAAGCTGCACGCCCAGATATTGCCAGGCCTGAATATGATACATTTATTGAATCACTCGAAGCGAGCTTCGGACATAGGGTGGCGACAGGTGAGTTTGGAGCATATATGGAAATTGCTCTTGTTAACGATGGTCCTGTTACCATTTTCATTGATTCAAAGAACAGAGAATAATCCAATTTTGCTTTTTAAGACTTATCGGATTTTTTCAATCAGAAATGTCGATCCAAAATAGCTGTAAAAAAAACTGTTAGTGATCTGATGTTTTTGATTTCAGGAAAGGAATCGTCCCTGATATTCCTTTTTATCCGCCTGGCAAAGTGATTTCCTGCCAAACCATTTGTAACGGTTTTTTGCAATAAAGCGGTAAAAACCATCTCTGATAAAGGATGGTGTTATAATCAGAATTCTCAAAAGGTTCCAGGGGAAACGGAGGTGTGCCGTAATCTTTAATGCTGCTGTTGAATATCCGAATAATTCATTGCCCTGCAGAAGCAGCAAAGTATCAGCCTTGTCAAAGGTCTTTCCGGCCAGGTTTATAATTTTTGATCCTGTTTCTGATTGTATGGATGCAAATTTCAGGTTGCCTGAATAATTATGCTTCAGCAAAAAGCGCACTGATCCGGTACATAATGAACATTCGCCATCGAACAAAACGATTGGTTGCTTATTGGCTAAATCTTCGTTTAGTATGAGTTTTTGATGTAGTCTCATTTATAAAAATGACCTTGTATATTGCTTAACAATTCATTAAATTTGTTTGTTCATTTTTTGGATATGTCTGAATATATTTTGATGAGATACATGGAGATAAGAATTTTCTGATATATATAGGAAATTGAATGTTTTTTTTATCTTTACCAACAATTCAAATCACTAAAATTGACACAATACAATGAATACAGGTAAGATCGTTTTTGAGAATGGAAAGTTGCAAGTGCCTGATTTTCCGGTTATACCTTTTATAATTGGTGATGGAACAGGACCGGATATCTGGCATGCATCAGTAAGGGTGTTCGACGCAGCCGTAGAAAAAGCTTATGGCGGCAAACGCAAAATAATGTGGAAAGAAGTTCTTGCCGGCGAAAAAGCATTTTCGACCACCGGTAACTGGCTTCCCGACGAAACCCTTGAAGCATTCAAAGAGTATCTTGTCGGAATAAAAGGACCTTTAACAACGCCGGTTGGCGGAGGAATGCGGTCTCTTAATGTTGCTTTGCGGCAGATTCTTGATCTGTACGTTTGCCTGCGTCCTGTTCGTTGGTTTAATGGCGTGCCAAGCCCTGTAAAAAGGCCTGATAAGGTGGATATGCATATTTTCCGTGAAAACACCGAAGATATCTATTCCGGCATTGAGTTCATGCAGGGAACTCCTGAAGCAAAAAAAGTTATAAGCTTTCTTCAAAATGATATGGGTGTAAATAATATAAGGTTTCCCGAAACCTCATCCATAGGCATCAAGCCGGTTTCTGTTGAAGGAACTGAACGCCTTGTGAGAGCTGCTATGAATTATACCATCAGTCATAAACTTCCCTCGCTTACCATTGTACACAAGGGTAATATCATGAAATTTACCGAAGGCGGTTTTAAGAAATGGGGATATGCCCTTGTTGAACGTGAATTCGCTGAACAGGCATTTACCTGGGCCGAATACGATCGCATTTCGGAAGAAAAAGGTCGCGAAGCCGCCGATGCCGCCCAGGCAAAAGCTGTTGCTGCCGGTAAAATCATAGTCAAAGATGTAATTGCTGATGCATTCCTTCAGCAAATCATTCTTCGTCCCGAAGAATACTCAGTAATTGCAACACTGAACCTTAACGGGGATTATATATCAGATGCACTTGCTGCCCTGGTTGGCGGAATTGGAATTGCCCCCGGCGCAAATATCAATTACCAGAATGGATTTGCTATTTTCGAAGCTACCCATGGAACAGCTCCCAAATATGCCGGACTCGACCAGGTAAACCCGGGTTCAGTAATTTTATCGGGCGCCATGATGTTCGAATACCTTGGATGGACCGAAGTCTCGGAACTACTTTTTGCATCCATGGAGAAAACCATTGGTGATAAAACGGTAACCTACGATTTCCACAGGCAAATGGAAGGTGCCACCAAACTGAAAACTTCAGAGTTTGGCACAGCTATGATTAAAAATATGTAATTAGGTGTTTGGTTATAAATCTGCTTATTCATTCCTGATTTAAAACATTTTTATAAACTTTTAAAAAAAATAATTTTATGTCTAACACGCTTAAAAACAGGCTTCACGAGAAAATACTGGCATGGCGTCCACGCACTGAGAAGCTCCTAAAAGAATATGGTGACGTTGTTATCGATCAGGTAACTATCGGGCAGGTAATTGGCGGAATGAGGGGCATTAAGGTTCTACTGACTGATATTTCATATCTTGATCCAAATGAAGGTATCAGGTATCGGGGATTAACGCTTCCCGAAGTTTTCGAGAAACTTCCAAAACCAAAAGGAGGTGAAATGCCATACGTGGAAGGATTGTTTTATCTTTTACTCACCGGCGATATCCCGAATGAAGAAGAATTACAGGATGTAATCGATGAATTTAATAAACGCCGTATCCTTCCGCGGTACGTATACGAGGTTATTGATGGAATGCCGTGCTGCAGCCATCCAATGGCTATATTTTCAGCAGTAATTACTACGCTTCAGCGTGAGTCGTTATTTGCAAAAAAATATGCTTCCGGTAAATTGCATAAACTTGATTATTGGGATCCAACTTACGAAGATGCACTTAATCTCCTGGCTAAAATGCCTGAGATAGCAACCTATATATATGCAAAGCTATATCGTGACGGTAAACGAATCCAATCGAATCCGTACCTCGATTTCGGAGCAAATTTTGCGCATATGATGGGCATCGGTAAGCCGTATGATGATGTGAGCCGTATGCACTTTATTATTCATGCCGACCATGAAGGAGGAAATGTGAGTGCCCATACCGGACATTTGGTTTCCAGTTCCTTGTCGGATATTTACCTGAGCATTGCTGCCATGGTTAACGGACTGGCCGGTCCGTTGCACGGACTTGCCAACCAGGAAGTATTGCGTTGGCTCCAGGGTGTGATGGAAAAAATGGAAGACCGGGTTCCTACCGAAGAAGAAATGAAATTATTCGTATGGGAAACTCTTAAGTCGGGACAGGTAATACCCGGTTACGGTCATGCTGTTCTTCGCAAAACGGATCCACGATATACTTTACAGCATGACTTTTGTCAAACCCACCTAAAGGACGACCTTATGTTTAAATATACGGATATGCTTTATAAAGTAGTTCCGGATATTTTGCGTGAGCAAGGGAAGGCAAAAAATCCATGGCCGAATGTGGATGCGCAATCAGGCGTAATTCAATGGCATT
>CAJDUB010000019.1_pt2 | contig 13675 bp, 11 predicted proteins | sample 7390251 | NCBI WGS metagenome assembly CAJDUB01 (sample SAMEA7055665, study PRJEB34461) | soil metagenome | biome: terrestrial ecosystem; feature: Peninsula; material: soil | place: Antarctica | collected 2016
AGTATGGACATACCTGTTGACCTGGCGAGTATAAATCGTATTGAAATTCTTAAGGGACCAGGCGCCCGTTTATTCGGTCCTAATGCGTTTAACGGTGTTATCAATATTATTACCAATGAGAAAGCGCCGGATCAACTTTCAGTATCAGCTATGGGTGGTCAATACGGACTTTACGGCTTATCCGCAGCAATTATTAAAAGTTTTGGAAATACTACTCACAATCTACAGTTAAGTAATTCGGGTTCTGATGGATTTACTGACAATACTGATTTCAAAGCTTTGAATCTTTTTTATAGCGTAACTGCAGGCAAAACTCAAAAGCTTGAATACCAGGCTGCTTATATGCAAAAAGCATTTGGAGCAAATAGTTTCTACTCGCCAAAATATCCTGACCAATACGAAAAAACTAAAACAATTTTTGCTTCTGCGCGGTATAAAACCAATTTTAAGGGTTTTTCGCCTGCTATTTATTTCCGCCGTCATTACGATGAGTTTCGCTTATTCCGCGATAAAGCACCTTCGTGGTACACATCCAATAACTATCATTATACAGATATAATTGGTTCAAATGCAAATTTATGGACGCGCACCGGGAAAAACGGTAAATTCTCCATTGGGTATGATGTACGGCATGAATTAATAAAGAGTAATAAACTGGGAGATTCGCTCACTGAACCGATTCCTGTTAAAGGTGTTGAAGGTACTTTTTATACATTTGGGAAAGCAAGAACTTCTGCCGGCTTATTTGTTGAAGAATCCATAAACCTGGATAAACTCTCTGTTTCTGCCGGGCTTCTGGTCAGTTATCTGAGCGCTCTGCCTGGCCATATTGCACTTTATCCAGGTATAGATGTAGCTTATCCTATTGGTAAAAACTTCAGGATTTATGGTACAGCAAACAGAACACTTCGGTTACCAACCTTTACCGATTTATATTACAATGATAATACCAGCAAAGGGGATCCGAATCTCAAACCTGAAGAAGCAATTACAATTGAAGCCGGATTGAAATTTAACCAACACGGGATAATTGCGAATGCGGCAATTTTTAAACGATACGGCAAAAACATGATCGACTGGGTGAAACTCGAAGACCAGGATCCATGGCAGGCTATGAATATAACCCAGGTTAATATTGCCGGTGTCGAAACAAGTGTTACATTAAATATAGCTGAATTAACGGGAAATCATAGTTTTCTGAAAAGTGTAACAGTGAATTATTCCTACCTGAGCGCCAACAAATCCAGCGATGAATTTATGTCGCGCTATGTACTTGATATACTGAAGCATAAAGCTGATTTACTGATTTACCACCAGATTTGGCGCAGGTTTTCAGCTTCGTGGGCTTTCAGCTATCAGGATCGTGAAGGCGGATATTTCAAATATGTGAATACAGTTCCGGAAACGACTGAAACACCGTATATTCCATTTGTTCAGATGGACCTTCAACTCAATTATACACATGTTAACTGGATAGTTTTTGCCGAAGCTACTAATCTGCTGAATATTGATAATGTTGATTACGGTAATGTTCCCCAGCCCGGTAGATGGATCAGACTAGGCTTGAAATTCAATACCCATCTGAAAACCAACAGAAATAAATAAAATCGTTTCAGGCAACCATTTCACCCAACACTTTCAGATCAGCTCGTTTAATTATTAATCAACTGGTTGAAGGAGATATTATGATATTTTCACATTCTGGCTGTTAAGCGTCCGGATAATTTTCTTAGGTTTGTATAAATAATAAACTCATCTGCAATCAAAAATATAAATCATTCATATCATGGCAAATACAACTATTGACCCCGCAATTTTAAAAAAAGCACAAGCCTGGCTCAGCGACAATAATATTGATAACGAAACCAAAGATCGAATCAGCCAGATGATTGAAAATGATCCCGCTGAACTGGCCGAAAGTTTCTATCAGGATCTTGAATTTGGAACCGGCGGACTGCGTGGTATCATGGGCGATGGCACCAATCGGATGAATAAATACACTGTCGGAATGGCCACCCAGGGACTTGCCAATTATCTTAAAAAGGTATTTGCCAATGATAATGAAATAAGGCTTGCCATAGCTTACGACTGCCGTAATAACAGCAGTTATTTTTCAAATATAGTTGCTGATGTATTATCGGCTAACGGCATAATTGTTTACCTGTTCAAGTCTCTGCGTCCAACCCCGGAACTTTCCTTTGCAGTGCGTTACCTGCATTGTCACAGCGGAATAATGGTTACTGCTTCGCACAACCCAAAGGAATACAACGGTTATAAAGTGTATTGGAATGATGGCGCACAGCTTGTTCCTCCACACGACAAAAATGTGATAGCCGAAGTACAGAAAATTTCATCTATAGGTCATGTAAATTTTATTGGTGATCCGATGAAGATTAACATGTTGGACGAAAGTATCGACGCTGAATTCCTCAAAGTTTCAAAAAGCTATTCACTGGCACCTGAGGTAATCGCTCAGCAAAAAAACATGAAAATTGTGTATACTCCTTTGCACGGAACAGGTATTACGCTTGTGCCTCAAGGATTAAAGAGTTATGGTTTTGAAAATATCCATATAGTTGAAAAACAAGCTGTTACCGACGGTAATTTCCCTACGGTAGTTTCTCCGAACCCTGAAGAAAAAGCAGCCATGAAAATGGCAATGGATTTAGCATTTTCCATAAATGCCGACCTGGTTTTGGCTACCGATCCTGATGCCGACCGTATTGGCGTAGGCCTTAAAGATACTGACGGCAATTATATTTTGCTCAACGGCAACCAGACTGCTGTGCTGCTCACTTACTACCTCATTAAGCAATGGGAAGCAAAAGGAAAGTTGACCGGCAACGAATACATTGTAAAAACCATTGTAACGTCGGAACTTATGGGCGATATTGCCAGGAAAGCGGGCGTAGAGTATTTTGACGTACTTACCGGTTTTAAATGGATTGCAGAAGTTATCCGCAACCTTGAAGGTAAGAAAACTTTTATTGGCGGAGGCGAAGAAAGCTATGGCTTTATGATTGGTGATTTCGTGCGTGATAAGGATGCTATTACTGCCTGTTGCATTTTTGCTGAATGCGCTGCATGGGCCGCCAGTAAAGGGAAAAGCCTGTACGAACTCCTGCTGGATATTTACCTCGAATATGGCTTGTATAAGGAAAACCTGGTGAATGTGATAAAGAAAGGCATGAGCGGACAGGCTGAAATCAAAGCTATGATGGAAGGCTTCCGCGAAAATCCACTAAAGGAAATAGCCGGTTCAAAAGTAAAGCAGAAGAATGATTTCGAACTTCGTCAGGCTACTGATATCCGCACAGGCAAAGTTACGCCTATTGAGACTCCAAAAAGTGACGTACTTCAGTTTTTCCTTGAGGATGGCAGTAAGATTTCAATGCGTCCTTCAGGAACCGAACCTAAGATTAAATTCTACTTTAGCGTGCGGGCTGATCTTAAGTCAGTTGCTGATTTCAAAAAAACAGAAGCAAGACTCGATAGCCGCATCGAAGAGATTATTGTGGCCATGGGGTTGAGATAAAATAGTCGGGAGTCAGAAGTCAGAAGTCCGGAGTCAGAAGCTTTTCCATCTTCCGGCTTCGCACTTCGGACTTTATATTTAGGGCTTCTTTCTTCCGTCTTCGGACTCCCGTCTTCCAGCCAATATAAATTACTAACATCTTCTTCATTACACGATCACCATCCAACTATATGATAATCACCGAACAAATTGAAATACAATCCATTGCCGTTCACAATGTTGGCAATAAACTGAACGACGAAGGCATACGTTTCTCAAAATCTGAATTGCGAACTGACGAAAGCATCGATAACCTGCTTCTCACGTATTTCTTTTCGCCTTTTAAATCAAATGAATATTACAACCTTTATCACGAATCGGATTTAAAACTGAACGAGGTTTATTCTTATGCTTCGGATATTTTCGATAATCCGGAATCATTGTTTGATCAGTCAGTAAACCTGGCAAAGCATCTTTACGAGCAGTCTGTTCACCCAAAAATTAAAGGTGGTGAATTATATGTTGTGCATTTCCGCGATTGTATTGTGGATGGCGAAACTATGGATGCCGTTGGTTTATTTAAATCGGAAACCAAGGAAACTTTTCTGAAAGTTTTTCCAAAAAATGATGGATTTGCAATTGAAAGTGAAGCCGGCATCAATATCCATAAACTGGATAAAGGTTGTATTATTTTTAATACCGAACGTGAAAAAGGATATAAGGTTTCAGTTGTTGATAATCTGAACAAAGGCGGCGAAGCCCAATACTGGATCGATCATTTTTTACATGTGTTTGTGCGCAATGACGAGTATTACCAGACCAAAAATGTGCTCAACATGTGTAAAAGCTTTGTGGTTGAAAAATTCCCGGAACAATTCGAAGTCTCAAAAGCCGACCAGGCTGAAATGCTAAATAAATCAGTAAAATTCTTCAAGGAAAATGACACTTTTGGAATGGATGACTTTGCCAATGAAGTGATGCAGGCGCCGGAAATGATCAGCAGTTTTAAATCATACAAAACCGAATTTGAAGTGGAACATGGTGTTCAGCTCACCGATAATTTTGATATTTCAAACGCAGCGGTTAAAAAGCAGTCCAGATTTTTCAAAAGTGTAATTAAACTGGATAAAAACTTTCATATCTATGTTCACGGAGACAACCAGCAAATTGTGAAAGGCTTCGACCAGCAATCAGGAATGAATTATTATCAGCTGTTTTTTAAGGAAGAGAGTTGATGGGTTAGTTAAAGGTTTAGTTAATAGAAAAAGGGAAAAAGGAAAAAAGGGAAAAAGGGAAATTCATTTTGAAAAATGGGTACAGGAGAAATACTAATCTATAAAAACGCTGATAACAACATCAAAATAGAAATAGATCAGGCAAAATATAGCACGTCATGACAAAGCAAGATGCCATAAAAATATTTGAAGACAAAAAAGTAAGAACTCTTAGGGACGATGAAAAAGAGAAATGGTATTTCTCCATTATTGATGTAATTGAAATATTAACTGGAAGTCCTAATGCACGAAAGTATTGGAGTGTATTGAAAAAAAGGCTTAAAAAAGAGGAAAGCCAGTTGGCTACAAATTGTAGTCAACTGAAAATGCAATCTAGTGATGGCAAATTTTATAAATTCAAACTAATATCCTGACTGATATTAAAACAAGCTTATGACAAAGAATAAAACAATCAATTTAAAAGGAACTGAAATAACTATTTTAGAAGAAGGTGAACAGATATTTATTTCACTTACTGATATGATAAAAGCCAAGGACGGAGATTTCTTTATATCCGATTGGCTTCGTAACCGAAACACTGTTGAGTTCCTTGGCATATGGGAAGTGTTTACAACACTAATTTTAATTATGGCGAATTCGCCACAATTAAAAGCCAGGCCGGTTTAAACAATTACAGGATAAGTGTTAAGGAATGGCAGGAGAAAACCAATTCCATAGGTTTGAAAGCTAAAGCTGGCAGATATGGTGGAACCTATGCGCATCCTGATATAGCATTTGAATTTGGAATGTGGGTTAGTGCTGAGTTTAAAATTTACCTTATCAAAGAGTTCCTGCGGCTCAAAGATGATGAAAACAACCGTCTCAAACTTGGCTGGAACTTACAGCGAACCCTGGCTAAAATAAATTACCATATTCATACCGATACCATAAAAGAAAACCTGATTCCGGTCGAGCTCAGTAAAATCCAGATCAGTTTCGTATATGCCAACGAAGCTGATCTGCTGAATGTTGCTTTGTTCGGAATGACGGCAAAACAATGGAGCGATACCAATCCAAAAACCGCAGGCAATATCAGGGATGAAGCAACTATTGAGCAATTGGTAGTATTAAGCAATCTGGAAAGCATTAATGTCGTATGATACATCAGGGTTTGGCTCAAAGCGAACGACTACAGCAGCTCAACCAAATTGCCATTACCCAGATGAAATCGTTATTGCAAAACAAGGTCATTAAGAAACTGAAATAAAACGAAAGATTTAGATTAGTTTGCTGAAATAATGCATCAAGTTCCATAACTAAAAGAGCCACCTTCCTTTTACAGAAGATGGCTCTTTTGAAAATAGAAACAATATTTACAAACTCTTCCTCAGCAAATTCAATGCTCCGCCTGCTTTAAACCATTCAATCTGCATTTCATTATAAGTGTGGTTTACAGGGAATTGATTTGTTGTTCCATCCGCATGATGCAATACAATCATTAAAGGTTTTCCCGGTGCAAATGAAGTAAGACCGGTGATATCGATGCGGTCATCTTCACGTATCAGATCGTAATCTGCCTTATTGGCAAAGGTAAGCGCCAGCATTCCCTGTTTTTTCAGGTTGGTTTCGTGTATACGGGCAAATGATTTTACCAGTATGGCTCTCACTCCTAAATGACGTGGCTCCATAGCAGCATGTTCGCGTGATGAACCTTCGCCATAGTTTTCGTCGCCGACCACAATAGAATCTATACCGGCGGCTTTGTATGCCCTGGCCGTTCCCGGAACTGTATCAAACTGCCCATTTAACTGGTTTTTAATCAGGTTGGTTTTTTCTCCAAAATAATTCACTGCTCCGATCAGCATGTTATTAGAAATATTATCGAGGTGACCGCGGAAACGCAGCCATGGTCCAGCCATCGAAATATGATCGGTAGTGCATTTGCCTTTGGCTTTGATAAGCAAAGGAAGTGCAAGCAAATCTGATCCTTTCCATGCACCGAATGGCTCCAGGAGCTGAAGTCGTTCGGAATCCGGTTTTACCACAATATTTATTGCTGAGCCATCGGCTGGAGGCGCCAGGAATCCGGGATCTTTTACATCAAATCCTGCAACAGGCAATTCTATTCCTTTTGGCTCATCCAGTTTCACTCTTTCACCGGCTTCGTTTATCAGATAATCAGTTAATGGGTTGAAACAAAGATCGCCGGAAATGGCATAAGCAGTAACAATTTCAGGAGACGCTACAAAACTGTGTGTATACGGATTGCCATCGTTGCGCTTGGCAAAATTGCGGTTAAAGGAAGTAATAATTGAGTTTTTTCTTTCCGGATCTTTGGAATGACGTTTCCACTGACCGATACAAGGTCCGCATGCATTTGCCATAACAACGCCACCTATCTTCTCAAAATCGCCTAATAAGCCATCACGTTCAGTCGTATAACGAATAAGTTCCGAACCAGGAGTTACCACAAATTCAGCATGAGTTTTCAGTTTTTTATTTGTCGCCTGTCGTGCAACCGATGCTGCCCGGGTTAAATCTTCGTACGACGAGTTGGTACAGGAACCGATCAATCCTACTTCAAGTTTTTGCGGATATCCTTTTTCTTTAACTACTTTTACAAATTCAGATATCGGGTAAGCAGCATCCGGAGTAAACGGTCCGTTCACATAGGGTTCGAGCGTATTCAGATCAATTTCAATAACCTGATCGAAATAATTCTCCGGTGAATTATAAACTTCGGCATCAGCGCGAAGATCATCAATAATACCGTCAGCAAGCTTTGCAATTTCTTCACGACCTGTTGCTTTCAGATAATCACTCATTTTTGCATCATAGCCAAAAACAGAAGTAGTTGCCCCGATTTCAGCACCCATATTACAGATTGTTCCCTTGCCGGTAGCTGACAGGGAATCGGCTCCGTCGCCGAAATATTCAACAATAGATCCCGTTCCGCCTTTAACGGTAAGGATTCCGGCAACTTTCAATATAATATCTTTTGCGGATGCCCAGCCATTTAATTTCCCGGTAAGTTTAACCCCAATCAGTTTTGGCATTTTCAATTCCCAGGCCATCCCGGCCATCACATCCATGGCATCGGCGCCACCCACTCCAATGGCAATCATTCCAAGCCCACCGGCATTTACGGTATGCGAATCGGTCCCAATCATCATTCCTCCCGGGAAAGCATAATTTTCGAGAATAACCTGGTGAATAATACCGGCACCAGGTTTCCAGAATCCGATTCCATATTTTGCCGAAACCGATTCGAGGAAATCGTATACTTCTTTATTCTGCGAAAGCGCAATACCCAAATCAGCACTCGCACCAATTGATGCCTGTATCAGGTGATCACAATGCACTGTGCTGGGAACAGCCGTGCGACTTCGCCCAGCAGTCATAAACTGTAGAAGAGCCATTTGAGCTGTTGCATCCTGCATGGCAACCCGATCAGGGCCAAAATTCACATAGTCTTCTCCCCTGCCATAAGGTTTTGCAGGTAATTCGTCCCACAGGTGACTATAAAGAATTTTTTCACTTAATGTTAATGGGTGGTTAATCAGTTTACGTGCTTTCCCGATTTTGGAAGGAAGTAATGAATATACTTTTCTTACCAGGTCAATGTCAAATAACATATGTATCGTATTTAAATAATTTAATGTTTTACAGCAACGAAATTACATTGAACTTTTTATTTAAACAACTTCTGATTACATTCATTACATAAAAACTGATTACTTTTGCCCATATGCAGAATGCTGCGCTGAAGATTTCTTCCGTTTTACTTTGTGGATTATTGATTTATAATTCATTAGGATATTTTCTGGTACTTTCGACCATGCGCATAGCAATGCGCCATCAGCATTGGGCACAACTGTCAGCTCTTCCGGAGGAACAACTTTCGACATTCGTTTTTGAAAAAAATACGATAAATTCAAGATTGAAAATTGTGAACAAACGGGAGATACTTGTTGATGGAAAGTTATATGATGTTGTCAGGAAGACTGATGATGACAAGCAAATAAAATATTTTTGTGTTCACGATAAAGAAGAAGAAACCCTGATTTGCAAAACACGGCTTTTTAATTCAAAAACTCAGCAGGTGCCTGCCCAAAGTACTGCCAGGCTAATCATTAATTTAATTATTAAGACAGGACTCATTTCGGAAGATTCGGCTTTGATTACAGAATCTTCTGTGCTGACTTTTTCAGATTATACCCAAACAATTTATTCAATACCCGCTATTCTAATTCAGTCTCCTCCTCCCAAAAAGTGTTGCTGATTCTTTTTTATTTTCTTTCAAACATGCTGGGTCATTCCGGATAAGCGGGAAATGTGAATTTTGCTTTTTCTGAATATCGGAATACACAGTTTACAAGTTTCATTTTAAACCAAAACTTACTTTATTAAATGAAGAAACTAATTCTCATTTTAATGGTGCTCTATACAGGGGTGGCCATTGCCCAGCGGGTTCGTATAATCAGCAAAACCGATTTGCAACCAGTTATCAATTGCCTGATTTATAATGCTGATACTTCAATTTCAATAACAACCGATAATAAAGGTATTGCTGATTTATCAAAATTCAGGCAAAATGATAAGCTTACTTTTTCACATATTTCCTTTGTGACTGTTGTATTTGATAAATCGTACTTTAAATCCCCAATAACAGACATTGAACTTACCGTAGCTGTCATAAACCTGCAGGAAGTTGTACTTTCGGCAAATAAAACTGAAGAGAAATATCAGGACCTGCCTGTAAGGATTGATATTATTCCCGTCAGGCAAATACAATTCGGAAACCCTCAAACCAGCGCTGATCTTTTACAACAAAACGGTAAAGTATTTATTCAACAAAGCCAGCTGGGAGGTGGCAGCGCAGTGTTGAGAGGAATGGAAACCAACCGCGTATTAATGGTTATTGATGGTGTGCGTATGAACAATGCCATTTATCGTGCTGGTCATATTCAAAATGTAATTACTATTGATCCTAATGTTTTAAGCCGTGTTGAAGTTGTTCATGGCCCCGGTTCTGTGATTTATGGCAGCGATGCCATGGGAGGAGTAATTAATTTTTACACCAAAAATCCGGTATTATCCACTTCGCAAAAAACCTTTACATCGGGAAATGCCATGCTCAGGTATTCATCGGCTGCAAATGAATTTTCGCAAAGCTACAATATCAATGTCGGCGGCGAGAAAATAGCCGCTTTGTTTGGGATAAGCATCAAAAATATAAGTGATTTACGCGAAGGAAGTAATCGCGACAGCAAATATGGCGACTGGGGGAAACGTTTGTACTATGCCGAACGTATTGATGGGAAAGATGTTACAACCAAAAACGAGGATCCGTTGGTTCAAAAAGGCTCAGGATATTCACAGTACGATCTCTTTGGTAAGATATTGTACAAACCAACCGAAAATTATGCCATGACGTTAAATATACAGTTCTCAAATTCAAGCGATATTCCTCGTTACGATCGCTTGAGCGAAATGTCAGGTTTAAACCTCAAATATGCCGAATGGTATTACGGGCCACAAACCCGAGGTTTGGCATCAGTAAAAAATGAATGGTCAAAAGCCACAAAACTTTATGAAAATGCAATTGTTACCGCTGCATATCAGTATATTAGTGAAGACAGGATAAGCCGTAGCTTTGGAAAATCAAAAACAAAACACCAGGAAGAAACTGTTCAGGTATTTTCGCTGAATGCTGATTTTTTAAAAAAGATTTTCAATAAGAGTGAGTTACGGTATGGGTTGGAAGGAACACTTAACCTGGTTGGCTCAAAAGCATATAACAAAAACATCAATACTTCTGTTATCACCTACGATGCTGCTACCCGTTATCCCGACGGAGGCAACAATATGAAGAGTATGGCAGTATACGCTTCCAACAATTGGAAAATAAATCAGAAATTAATTTTCTCACAAGGCATACGGTTAAACTATGTTTCACTCGAAGCAAAGTACACCCGGGAAATGATGGATCTGATAAAATTTCCATTTGATGCAACCATGGCACAGGATAATACTGCTGTAAACGGAAGTCTTGGCCTTGTATATTTGCCTGGGAATGGCTGGCGTATTGCAACCAATCTCTCAACAGGATTCAGGGCACCCAATATTGATGATTTGTCAAAATTGAATGACTCAAACAGCACTGACCAGCTTATTATTGTTCCAAACCCGGATTTAAAACCTGAAACCGCATACAACGCTGAGATTACCCTTGGAAAGACATTTGGCGATTTTCTGCAACTGGAAGTTACCGGGTATTACACCTTGCTTTCGGATGCTTTTGTAACACGACAGTTCCTATACAATGGTCAGGATTCAATTGTTTTTGATGGAACACTCTGCGCTGTACAGGCAATGCAAAACACAGAGAAAGCTACTATTTATGGTTTCGAAGGAAATTTGCTTGCGCAGATCACCAAATCACTTTCGTTTCGTAGTACCCTCACTTATACATATGGTCACGTGAAAACTGAAGATGTTCCTCTCGATCATATTCCACCGATTTTTGGTCTCACTTCACTTAAACTAGAGCTTAGTAAATTTACGGGTGAATTCTACGCACGTTACAATGGGTGGAAGCACATTGATGACTACAGTCCAAGCGGAGAAGATAATGAAAAGTATGCAACTCCGGATGGTATGCCTTCCTGGTTCACACTAAATTTGCTCACAGGTTACCAGTTTAACAGGAATATCAGCCTGCAGGCTGGTATAGAAAATATACTGGATAAACATTACAGGTATTTTGCCAGTGGAATAAGCGCTCCCGGAAGGAATATTTTTGTTACTTTAAGAGCTAATTTATAAATGTAAAGTAAATAAAAACAGCAGCTGGAACATCTTGTTTCCGGCTGCTGATTTTTTATAATGACAATATTTGAAGTAATATCAAGCATTTAAAAAGTTTGGCTTAACTAAACGACATTGATTCACATTTCACTCTTCTCTATTCATTATTCTCTTTTCACTTTACCCCTTACTCCTTACTCCCTTTTTCTCCAGTAAACTGATCCTCCTTATTTTTAAACAACACATTAAAGGTGGTGAGGCTGCCATAAATCCGGGTAATATATTGTTCCAGATCAACCTTTTCCTCATCAGTAAGGTTGCTGCCGTTTATGCGCTGCTCCATTACCCGTACTCGATCGCGGACCATAACAATTTTATGAAAAAAAGTTTCAATCGGGACTTCTTTTTCTTTTAACGTTTTTTCGCCCGGATAAAGAACCATTTTTCCACCTGTCCATTTTTGACCTAAGGATACCGTTTCCTGAACATCGCTGAAACGACGCAAAACCCGAATCAAGCTTTTTTCAATCTTTTCATAGGTGGCAAGGTCCGATGGAGTTTCCAATGCTTCAATAATCTCCAGCCCATCATAATCGCGCATTATCTGGCGTACACCATGCTCAATAAAACCAATTTCGTAAGCATCTGAACGGATCTGAACTACAACACCTTTTCCAAATTGAGGGTGTTTTACACGGGAACCAACTCCCAAAAGCATTTCTGACATAATTGTTTATTTAATTCGTTACTTATGCAAAAATAGGATTTCCTGCTATATATTCCTGACAGTAATGAAATTTTGTGATTTATCTTATCCCGGGTTATCAAAGCATATAACAAAAGCCAAACTTTTGCTTCTTCCGGTTGTTTAATCTGAATTAAATCTATTAAACGATGAAAAATATATCAATTATTGGAACCGGAATGGTTGGTGATTCGCTTGGCACCAAATTAGTTTCATTAGGACATAAGGTAATGATGGGTTCGCGCACTGCAAATAATGAAAAAGCTGTTGCCTGGGCTACACGAAACGGCGGAAATGCATCAAAAGGTACATTTGCCGATGCTGCTGCTTTTGGCGAAATAGTTTTCAACTGTACTTCCGGGAAGTTTTCTCTGGAAGCACTACAGTTAGCTGGACGCGAAAACCTGCAGGGGAAAATTTTGATTGATGTGGCAAATCCACTCGATTTCTCGAAAGGAATGCCTCCTTCACTCAGCATTTGCAATACCGATTCACTCGGGGAGACAATCCAGCGCCAGTTCGCAGATGTAAAGGTTGTTAAGGCGCTGAATACTTTGAATTGCCAGTTAATGGTTAATCCCACTGCTTTAAAGGATCCGGGAAATTTATTTATTTGTGGAAATGACGCAGAAGCAAAAGCTGAAGTTGAGAGTTTATTGCGGACATTTGGCTGGGAAAAAATTATTGATTTGGGTGATATTACAGCCGCCCGTGGAACTGAGCAGTTACTTCCGATTTGGGTAAGGTTGATGGGAAAGTTGGATACATCGATGTTTAATTTCAGCATAGTTCAGTAGGAAGTCATGCGAAGGTGCTTTTGCCTTGCATTGATGAATTAAATCCCAGGACTCAATCCCAATAGCTATCGGGACCAAGATTCAAATTTCAAGGCTCAAATTCCAGGGCTCAGATCCCAAAATAATAAATTCGGACAATTTTCACCTTCATTAAGATGTATTAAATCTTTTAACCTTTTGGAATTTTGAATTTGAATTTTTGAATTTTGACCTTAAGCCTTCAATCTCAGATGAAGAGCCAATACCTGCGGAATAACCATCAGTTTCTCATCATTAATTATCTCATAATCAGCCATCTCAAGTTTCTTTTCCTGCGACCATTGCGAGGGATCGCCCAGCCACTCGGCCGGAGTGCGTCCAGCCGTTTCGCCCTGCAGGTGCTGCCAGGTGCGCTTGCCGGGCTCGGTCGGTCCATCCGGCGAGGTCATGAAGCCGGCCTGGAAACTGCGAATGGCCGCCACGGTCGCGTCGGCCGGGCAGGTAATCGAAGGCGGGCTTACATCTTTTAAGGTTACGGTAAAATTGCAGGTACCGATATTGCCGTTGCCATCGTCGGCGGTCAGGGTGACGGTTTTTACGTCGTTGTGGCCGCTCA
>CAJDUB010000030.1_pt2 | contig 13662 bp, 9 predicted proteins | sample 7390251 | NCBI WGS metagenome assembly CAJDUB01 (sample SAMEA7055665, study PRJEB34461) | soil metagenome | biome: terrestrial ecosystem; feature: Peninsula; material: soil | place: Antarctica | collected 2016
AGCAAACTAAATGCTGATCAGAAGCGGGTAGTTGAAAAATACTATAGTGATTTTGTCCGTAACGGAGCCAACCTGAATGAAACTGATAAAACAAAATTACGTGACCTTAATCAGAAACTCTCAGTTGCTTCAATTAAGTTTGGTGAAAACCTGTTGGCGGAAACCAACACTAATTTTAAATTGGTTATCGATAATAAGGACGATCTTAATGGTTTGCCGGAAGGAAGTATTACCGCAGCTGCAGACGAAGCAAAGAAAGCCGGACTTGAAGGAAAATGGGCTTTTACACTGCAAAAACCAAGCATGCTTCCGTTTCTTCAGTATGCCAAAAACCGTGCGCTTCGCGAAAAACTATACCGGGGTTACTTCATGAGAGGTAATAATGACAATATGTTTGATAACAAAGAACATATCCTTACTATAATGAATCTTAGGTCAGAAAAGGCTAAACTTTTAGGTTTCAAAACTCATGCTGAATATGTTATCAGCAACAATATGGCTCAGACCCCTGAAAACGTTTATACTTTCCTCGAAGATTTGATGAAGCCTGCTCAGGAGGTTGCCAAACGCGATCGGGATGAAATGCAGAAGATAATTGATCGCGAAGGCAATCAGTTTAAGCTTGAGCCATGGGATTGGTGGTATTACACTGAGATTGTGCGGAAAGAAAAATACAAACTTGAAGAATCCGAGCTAAGGCCATATTTTGCATTGGAGAATGTAAGGAACGGGATGTTCGCCGTAGCAAATAAATTATATGGTATCACATTCAAAAAGATGACTGATTGCCCTGTTTATCTTCCTGAAGTTGAAGCATATGAAGTAAAAGACGAAAAAGGTTCTCATCTTGGAGTCTTATACCTCGATTATTTTCCACGGCCAGGGAAACGGGTTGGTGCATGGTGTGGACGATTCAGAAGTCAATACTATGAAAATGGAAAAAGAATTACTCCGGTAGTGACGATTGTTACTAATTTTACTCCACCGTCGGGTAACACGCCTTCATTGCTAAGCTGGGATGAGGTTACCACTCTTTTTCATGAGTTTGGACATGGTTTGCATGGCTTGTTCACTGATGGGAAATATGAACGTACTGCAGGAAACCTGCAACGCGATATGGTCGAACTGCCTTCACAGATTATGGAAAACTGGGCTGCTGAACCTGAAGTGTTAAAAATGTATGCCAAACATTACCTAACTGGTGAAGTTATGCCTGACGAACTGATGAACCGTTTAACAAACAGTATGAAATTCAACGAAGCTTTCAATACTGTTGAATACATTGCTGCATCATTACTTGATCTCGAATGGCATTCATTTACAGAGCCTCAAAAAGTGGATGCAATTGATTTTGAAAAAGAAGCTATGAGTAAAATCAACTTAATGGATGAGATTCTGCCACGTTATCGTTCCACTTATTTCAGTCATATTATCGGAGGGTACGATGCCGGTTATTACGTTTATTTATGGGCTGCCGTGCTTGATGCAGATGCCTTCCAATCCTTTGTAGATTCAAAAGATATTTACAACAAACAAATAGCATCCAAATTTCGTAGGTACATTTTAACTGAAGGCGGACGTGATGAAGGCATGGTTCAGTATCTGAAATTCAGGGGCATGGAGCCATCACGACAACCTTTGCTGATTAAACGTGGATTGAATTAGAGACTGTCTAAAAATGATAAAAAAGTATTCAATTGTTTAAACTTGTATTGCTGTCACATTGAGCGAAGTCGAAATGTGCTCATTTAACTCAAAAATATTCCGTTTTTGCCTGTTTTAGTGGGCTTCGTTCCGATAGCTATCGGAACCGCTCAGCCTGACAAAATATTATGATATTTTTGAATAACCATAATAATTACTAAATTTAGACAGTTACTAAATTTTTGCTTCTTTCTTTATTGAGAAGATTTAAAATATAGAGAAATAACTATTTGAATACTGCTTATCACATCTTTCCCTGGTAAAATACATTTTTTTGCCAGGGAAAGATTTTTTTTTTTGATCAGGATTTTTCGTTAATAGAGATTTATTGATTAAAAAAAGTATAAATTAGGTGAATCACCTATTGTTTATCAACTAAATATTGATATATGTCAGTAAATGAAACTATTTCAATATTTAAGCAAAAAAAACTTGTCAGAATGTTTTTCATTTATAAAAAATATACAACTTTGCACCCTCATTCAGAGATAAATTATGAGTTACCTAAGTTCAACCAAAACTGTTCTGCGCAAAACTATCCTTATCGGATGGGCAGTGATAGTGGTATGGATTTACCTCGGTAACCTTGTTAATTTCCATATGAACCATATCTGGGGCAAACAATTGATCCCGGTCGAATGGTCTTCAACACATGGTAAAGAAAAAAAATCTACTCAGCTGGCAAAAAATGATAAAAACTCCGGGACTTTTTACCTGGGTTTTCATCATGATTTTACTGCATCAGTTGAGCCAGTCTCAAATATTCCTTATTTTGAGATAATAGTATCTCATTTCAATTCAATTGATTCCCCGGCTTTCAGCCAGGAATCCGAGGCTTTAACTCTCCGAGGCCCACCTTCAGCTTAATTTCTTAAAACGATATTGTTACTGCACAAATTCAAATTTGTGTATAAAACGTATGTATCGTATCGCTGTTCCGGGTATTAACCCAGGCGAAAAAGCTGATATTCATCAGGAAAATTCCAAACTAAAATTTAAATAAATGAAAAACAAATTCTACACAATCGTTGCAATTATTGCAATTACTTTTGCCGGTATAGCGCCTGTTATGGGCCAATTTGCCGGTTCTAAATCCGATTCCGTTTTTATGGGAGCAGGTTATGCCAATGAAGTTTATTACAGTATGTCTGCCGGTGCCCAGGGGACAATAGCCCGTGGTACATGGGATATTGCTTTCCGTGCTAACAGGATGAGTGCCAGCATACTTACAAATGATGGGTCAGGCGTTGAATTATATACCTATCCAAAATCAGATACCAGTGCCTGGGCTACAGTTGATACCAGCGGACTCAGCAACTGGGCTCAGATGGTGAATTCAACCACTGATTGGGAAGACGGTGCATTTTGCCGCAATCAAAAAGGCCATCCTGATTACGGATGGGGGAAATACAATGCTGTATCCCATAATGTAATGGGTGATTCCTTGTTCATTATCAAACTGCGCGACAAGAGTTACTGGAAACTTTGGATTATTGAAAAATATTCCAGCGACAACGTTTTTGAATTCCGGTTTGCTAAAATTGATGGAACAGAAGATAAAACTGTTGAACTCAATTGTAATCCATATGCTACAAAGAACTTTATCGGTTACTCAATTTCAACAAATGAGGTAGTTGATTTTGAGCCTGTTGCTGCAGCTCAGTGGGACATCCTTTTTACCAAATATATCTATACCTATCCTTCAACAACTCCTCAGGCAGGTACTCTTTACCCTGTTACGGGAGTACTGAGTAATTATAAAGTAAAAGTTGCAAAGTTCGAAGATGTTGCTCCTGATTTCCTGATGACAACTCCACAAGTTATGGACTCGACACGCTCACCCATAGGATGGGACTGGAAAACATTTAACATGGAAACGTTTGCATTTAAAGTTCAGGATTCTTTAGCCTACTTTGTTCAGAACAGAGCAGGTAATATATATAAACTCGTGTTTACGGGTTACGCAGGAAGTTCCACTGGTCGTATCAAAATGAATACACAGCAGGTCTCCTTAACAGCCGTTAAAGCAACTGAAAAAGCAGATTTCAATGCTGCAATTTATCCAAATCCGGTAAGAGATGTTATGAATCTTGTACTCAATCCCGGTAAATCAAGGAATGTTAAGGTTTTGGTGCTGGATATGTCGGGTCATACAGTCCTGAATCAGAATTTCGAAATTCAGTCAGAAAATCTTTCCACCTTAAGAATTCCTGTTTCCGATCTTCCTTCCGGAATGTATATGGTAAGGATACAGGCTGGCACAAATGTTATGTCACGTAAAATGATAGTAAAATAAATAATGAAGAAAGTTTTGTTTACCAGGGTTTATAGGGTTTGATGGTTCAACTGCTGACCGGATAGAAATATTCCGGTTGGCGGTTCCCATCAAAAAATAGTGGTCCTGATTATAACAGATCTGCTCATTTAAAAATATGTAAATACTTTATGTTGATTGTTTTGTTTAATAGATTAGTAGGGCTAATGGAAATGCTGCCGGGTCGGAGAGGGTTTCTTCGGCCTGCAGCCTTCCACATTAAAGTTTCGAACAACTCAAGTGTTTACAAATGCATAATTCAATTAAAAAAGTAATGTTGAAAAGTTTGTTTATCAGGTTATCAGGGTTGATGGTATTGCTGCTGATCGGGGGTCAAATACTCGGTCAGCAAGCTGCCATCATTATTCTGGATGCTAAAACCAAAGAACCTGTTCCTTATGCAACTGTGAGTTTTGAGGGACTAAAATCATCGGCTAAGAAATATGCCGTTACTGATATCAAAGGCAAAGTACTTAATGAAGTAAAAGAAACAAGTTTACTAACGGTTTCTTTTGTGGGATATAGCACCCTTACTGATACCATAAAAAAAGGCGAATCAAAAACACTGATGTTTGATCCTGCAGTTTTAAATATGGATGAAGTAGTAATTACAGCTCAATATCTCCCTGAAAAAGCTGATAAATCCATTTACAAAATTAATGTTATCAATAGCCGCCAGATCGAACTCAAATCGGCCACTAACCTCACTGATCTTTTAAGCTCCGAAAGTAATATGCGGGTATCGCAGGGCGGGGTTTTAGGAACGAGCTTAAGTCTGCAAGGCTTGTCTGGCGAAAATGTTAAGTTTCTGGTCGACGGAGTTCCTGTAGTGGGTCGCTTAAACGGGAATATCGATCTTAACCAGTTAAATCTTTATAATGTCGACCATATCGAAATTATAGAAGGACCCATGTCAGTTATATATGGAAGCAATGCTATAGCCGGGGTGGTAAATATTATTACAAAAGAAAACAGAAACACATCTCTTACAGCATATGCTAATGCATATCTTGAATCTGTTGGAGTATATAATTTTAATGGTGGTGGCTCATTTCACAAGAAAAAGAATAGCTTTTCACTTGACCTGGCACGAAATTTCTTTGATGGCTATTCGGTAGTAGATACCGCAAGGTCGTTGCAATGGAATCCGCGGCTGCAATATAATGTTGATTCATATTATCTGTATACAGGAACCAAAACAAGGGTAAAAGCATCAATTCAGTATTTTGACGAAATGATACAGGATAAAGGGAATTTGATTGCCCCTTATTACGAAACCGCTATCGACAGCTATTATCATACAGTCCGCCAGACTTCAAAATTAGAAACCTCATACGTAATTTCTGAAAAAAGGCAGATTAGCATGGTAGGAGCTTTTTCGACCTATAACCGGAAACGGAATGTTTATTATAATGATTTTACCATCATGGATAAACAAAATGCAGGAGGCGATACCACTTTAGTTGGAAGTTTTTTATTACGGGCCTGGTACAATCGTAATTATCCTGAACAAAAAATAAATTACCAGGTTGGATTCGATGGTAATCTCGAAATTAATCAAGGGGAACGTATTGAAGGCGGCACGCAGCAAATTGGCGATTACGCAGGCTTTTTAAGTTTGAAATATGATCCCACAACAAAAATTACCATACAACCCGGTGCAAGATTTACATATAATACCAAATACAATGCCCCTATTGTTTATTCAGTAAATGTAAAATATGGAGCTACCGCTAATTCGGCAATCAGGGCAACCTATGCCAGGGGATTCAGGGCGCCATCCATTAAAGAACTTTACCTCGATTTTGTAGATATTAACCACAACCTGCATGGTAATCCTGATCTTAAAGCTGAATACTCACACAATTTTAACTTGAATTTAAGTTATAACAGGGAAACTGCAAAAGCATATCTGAATACGGAATTAGGCTTTTTTTATAATTATGTGAATGATATGATATGGTTATTCCAGGTGGGAAATGAACTTACAACATATTCATACGGAAATGTTTCTAAATTTATTTCCCGGGGAATTCAGGCCAGTACAACTATCAGTTTTTATCCAAAGCTGACTTTGCGGGCCGGAGTTTCATATGTGGGACGCAAATTCCCTGAAAATACGCCTGATCAGACTGATCCTGAGTTTCGGTACAGTACTGATTTTAATACTATGGCTACCTATAATTTTGTAAAGTACAATGCTTCGCTGACTGCCAATTATAAATATACGGGTCGTTTCCCGCTTTTAACACCCGATGGCATTTTCAATAATGAATATATTCAAGGTTATTCAAACCTGGATATCAGTATAATGAAAAGTTTTAAACAAAACATGTTTTCGGTTACAGTGGGCGGTAAAAACCTGCTGGATGTGAATAATGTGAGTACCTCAGTTGTTAACAGCGGCGCACACAGCGGAGGTAGCGACGGATCTTCAAGCGTTGCCTGGGGACGTACAGCTTTTTTGAAACTTACCTATAACTTTAAAAAACTCTGATGTTGAAACTATTCCTGAGCCTGACGCTTATATTTACTGCCTTGCTGATGTCTTCTTGTTTTAAAGAGGATCAGCCAATTACCCCTCATACACCGGGTAATTTTATTGCTGACACAGTTCCGCTGACCGATTCATATAAATACATGGTGTATTATAACCTTTACGACAGTGCGATTGAGAGTTCAAATGACAGAACTGTCTGGGATCTGGGTTTCGAAAGCTCACCTTCCGGCTGGCGAGTAATACTGAACACCAGTTGTTTTATGAAAACAACTTACATTGCAGGGCAGACTTTTGGAGCGCCGGTTGATACAACAGGTGCTACCTGGTTGTTTAATCCTTCTGATGGCAGCGCTGATTCTGTTGCAGTTGGCCGGTGGTTTACTGCAAACGGTAATGATACCATAGGAGACAACAGGTTAATACTGATTGACCGTGGTGTGGATGTAAATGGTAATCCGCGCGGATTTAATCAACTTGTGATGGATAGCCTGGTTAACGGAACGTATTTTTTCCGTTTGGCCGCTCTCAATGGTTCAAATCCGAAATCATACACCATAAACAAAAATAATGATGTAAATCATGCGTTGTTTTCAATTTCAAACCCTTCGACCAAAATAACTGAACCCGATAATAATTCCTGGGATTTGTTATTTACCCAATATACTACTTTGCTGTTTACTGATGTGGGTGATCCGTATCCTTACCTGGTAACCGGCGTTCTTCTAAATCCCAAATTAACTTTGGTTGCCCGGGATTCTATTACTCCGTTCAAGGATATAGACTTTGATATGGCACAATCAATGGATTTTACCAGGCAAGCGGATAAAATAGGATATGATTGGAAGGTATATGATTTTGATGAAGGCACTTACACAGTAAATTCCGCCTTGACATACATAATACGCGATAACAAAGGATTTTTTTATAAACTCAGGTTCGTTGGGTTTTATAAGTTCGTAAAAAACAGATTACAAAAAGGATATCCTTCGTTTGAATATCAAAAGTTATAGCTTGAATAAATGACTTGCTAACGCTGTATTTCGGTTGCATAGGCGTGTTATTTAAGTATAATTGTAATTGGATACGCTTTTCTACAAAACAAGAGGTTTAGAAAAAACTCTTCTTATTAGTTTTGTTCGGATGGATATTTGAGAAAAACAGATTTTGAATGTTTGGCTTCGAAAAATAACTAAACAAAAGGTTTAGCGGTTATTTTAAGATAAAAACGTTTTTCCATATCTTTGCAGCTTATGTTGCACTATTTTACCCAGGATGTTCTGGTCAAATTCATGAAATTCGGAGCAGTGGGTGCTGCGGGTGTGGTTGTTGATTTTGGATTTACCTGGATTTCGAAGGAGCAATTAAAAATTCAGAAATATATTGCCAATGCTATTGGTTTTACTTTTGGCGCTACAAGCAATTATTTTCTGAACCGCTGGTGGACATTTCACAGCAATAATCCTGAACTGGCCATGGAGTATACAAGGTTTCTTTTAGTGTCGCTTGTGGGACTCGGATTAAATACTTTGATTATCTGGTTACTTGTTAGCAAGCGAAACCGGAATTTTTATATATCTAAACTCTTTGCAATAGGCCTCGTTACCTTCTGGAATTTTTTTGTTAATCTTGCATTTACTTTCGTTTAATTATTCAGATAATACTTTTTCTTTTTTGATCTTTGGTTTACTTTTTCTTGTAATTTCTGTTATCTGATCTTAATCATTAATAATTGAAATGACATTTCTAATGAAGATATTTTAAAATAAAAAGCCGACCCATAATAAAAAGGCCGGCTTTTAGCTTTAGTATTAATTGTTTAAGCCAAAGGAAAGAAAGGATGAAGAAAAGAATTCTATTGTGTTTTTGTCATGGATTCAGGCACCACAATGATAAAATTTGCCAGGCCTTCTGATTCTTTATCCAAGTCGTCCATATCTTTTTGTTCAACAGATGAAATGGTAACAATTTTCAGATTGGGATCGGCTTGCCTAAGGTACCAGACAATGCTTTGAAACCTGTCGCTATGATAGCTGCCGTTAAAATGCAGGAATGTTTCTCCTCTGGTGAAATTCTTCAGGATAAAATAGGCCATGGTTGCATCCTTCATAGCTTGTGCCCGGGTAATATTTGCAGTAACATGAGATGGACCGTCACCCATCATTTTAGCCATATCGGCATAGCAAGCAAGAGCGGAATCGTACTTTATGGGCAGGGGAGCAATAAGCTGCCAGGCGCTTTTATCCACGTTGTTCAATGCTTCAAAACCACCTTTATTCACCATAGCGGCATAACGACGCGGTATGTTGGTGGCAATAAACCGTAGACTGCTGTCGCGTGCAAAGTTAAGGAGCGGTTTATAATCGGTTTTGTAATTTGGCCATAAACGAGCCTCTGCTTCAAAACTTTTCTCTTTAACAAGCCCAGCCAGGTATTCGTTTACAATCAATTGGTTGTCAGACTCAAACATTTCAGCTCCAAGTATAAGGTTTTTCCCTCTTGCGGCGTATAAATCGGCAGTCAATTCGTATTCAAGCCAGTGGCATATCGGATTGTTATGCAGCTCACCAAAAAATACAATATCAGCTTGCGATGCCTCTTTCACCAAATCTTTGTAGGAAGCATTTTTACCTTTCTGATCAAACAGCATGTAGGCAGGTTTATCGTTTTTCATTGATAGCAGTGTAATTATTGCAATGCTTAACAGGATAATCTTTTTCATGGATTTATTAATTTATTTTACTTGTTTATTTTCTTGTTACGTAATTTTTAGTTTGTAATTTAAGTCCTGGATCCTTAGCCTTGGAATTCAAGCCTTGGAGCTTTATACTTGAACCTTGGAGCTTGAACTTTGAACTTGAGACTTCCTCTCATGAAATCCCGTTACTTCTTCAGGTTTCCGCCATCAAACATAAATGGCAAAAGATTTGTGATTCCATCAAGTATCCAAACTTTCTCTGAATTTCCCTGTAGAATGATCCGGATCGGTTGCCCGGCCAGTTTTTCATATTCAGCAATTACCTGGCGGCAGGAGCCACAAGGCGTTATGGGACTTTCGATGTTGAAAACTTTGGTTTTGGCAACTACAGCAATAGTTTTTATGGCTACACCCGGATAGGTAGCCGAAGCTGAAAATACAGCTATTCTTTCGGCGCATAATCCCGAAGGATAAGCCGCATTTTCTTGGTTATTTCCTTTGATAATCAGATTATTAGCCAACAGAGCTGCTGCACCGACATTAAACTGCGAATATGGAGCGTATGCGGAGTCGCATGCATCCCAGGCATCTTTCAGCAATTTCCTGTCTTCCTCTGCCAATTGTGAAAGTTCTGAAAACTCCGTGTAAGCTACTGTTAAGGTGTGTTTTATCATGGAACTATAAAATAGGGGATAAATATACTTGAAAAATTTAAGCTTTCTGCTGATATCAGTATAAAATCATCAGTAATCAGCATATTCAATTTATGAAATTAACATGATGTGAAAGCACATTTAGCTAAATTAATGTAAATCAGTCCAATAATAACTCGGAAGTTTCTTCATTTTCTCTGCCGAAAATCATAAGTGCCGTAAACAAAACATAAAAAGTAACTCCCTCCTGGCTTTCGATTGTATCTTCTGTAAGCATCGAAACCATAAGAATGATCCAGAAAATTACGTAAAAATAATTTTTGAAACTACCGGTTTTTATACCCGGATAAACCATTGCAAACAGGAACCATGCTAACCCGACTACACCAAATGCCACTGTTATTGAAAGATATTGATTATGCGAACGCAACCGGTATTGACCGGCAAGTTGCGAATTCATTTTAAGGTATTGGCCTTCAAAAGCTTTTGGCAAGTCGCCGGTACCCACGCCAAAAACTGGATTTTGTTTTATTAGAATTAATGAAGTGCGCCAATATTCAAACCGTTGAACCATTGAACTTGAATTTGGGTCGTGAAGTTTAACATATCGTTGATAACTTATTAAAAAGTCTTCAACCTGAGTCCTGAACTTTGGCAAATGGCTGTAATCGTACCTGTCAACTCCCTGTTCAATGTTTTGTATATCGGATTCACTGAGCAGGCTTATGCCTTCTGCGTCTTTTCTCAGATCTTTTGATGCAAGGTACTTTATAAGAGTATAGCGGTTCAATTGATTTTTCTGATTGTAACCATCGATCGGGATTTTACTTCTTTGGGCCCATGCCTGCCGCAATTCCTGATCACATATATATAATCCGATCCACCTGCCGTTGTTGGATTTAAAATTCACAGTATCATGGTAATATGAATGACCATGAGAAGTAAACTTATCCAGTTTCGAAAATTCAACCGCAGGTTTATTAAGGTATTTATAGCCGATTGACCATACATAAAATAATGGTAACCCGAATACTATTCCTATGCCTAAAAGCATGCCGGCTTTTAATAAGATACCTTTTAAATTAAATGTGAAATAAACCAGTAGCAGGAAGCTTATAAAAGTAAATATCAATACTCCGGTTGTATAATTCATGTATATCATAAAGCCGACAATCCATATGGCAACTAAACTGAACACTGCTTTAAGTCCGGTACTAACCAAGCCCCTTTTATACACAAAGAAAAACAAAATGAAAGCTGCGAAAACGGCGTTAAGGCTATAGCGGATATGCGAAGTGTGTGCTTCAATCGCACGGCTGTCAGCTACCGATAAATGAAGGAGAAGTATAAGCCTGTATATACTTCCACCAACTACGGCTGCAACAAAAATAACCAAAATCCAATAAAAAGTTTTTTTACTGATGCGTGGTCCGGTTGAAATAAAAAGGGGTAAGATGAAAATGGGCAATTTTGTGCGTAAATCCTTAAGTGCATAGTTAAAATCGGTGGTATATATAAGACCGATAACATGCAAAAGTAGGATGGACGTGATAACCATTGCCGGTTTGTTCCTGAAAAATTGAACAAACTTCTGAACCAGGGCAATAAATACGTTTTTAATAGTTTCAACAAGGAACATGCCCAGGTTAACAGGGTTCCATAAACTGACAGAGGAATATTCTTTTAAGAATTCAGTATTTACGCCATGCCACAACCAGAAAAATAAAGTGGAGAACTGGAACAGGCTCATTGTAAATTTCGACAATGGCAACGACGCTACAATTAATGCCAACGAAATGAAGTACATTGTAGTGTATCGCGGAGGCCACCATTCCCCTGATTTAGGCTGCATCTGTGCTCACAGTTAGTTCTGAGATTTATCCTGCTTCGGCTGCTTGTCAGCTTTTATAAGAGTTCCATCAAGTATAGCACTATATGTGGCAGAGTTACTCAGTACTTTAACTGCACTCTTCAGATCAGGATCATCAGTCAGCGTTGATTCAATCCGGCCTCTCTGATAATAATATCGGCTCACGATTTCCTGTTGCAGTATATCTTCAATTTCCGGTTTGTTTGCCATAATAACTTTTTTCTTATGCTGAGCTATGGCTTCCTGCATCAAATCATATTGTGGCTTCATTGCATCCCAGCTTTTTTCGTAAATAGCAGCTTTCTTTACCGTTTCAAGTTCTTTCTCAGCAACAGTTTTATATTGAAAGTCGTTTTTTTCAGTGTAAGCGATAAAGTCATTATAATCATCATCACTTAGTTTGAAATTATCGGGAGGAGCAATAGCAGGATGCGAAGCAGCATATTTTGTGGCATAATTAAACAGTAAATATTGAGTAATCAGGTTGTACGAAATAGTACTCAGTCGCATTGAATCTGTTTCAACATCAGGAGCAATTCCTTTGCCATCATACACTGTACGCCCACGCAGTGTTTTATAGGCAGTTATAAGCGAATCAGGGACATTGCCGGTTGCTCCTGCAGCATTTCTGTGTGCATAATCAATTTCCTGAATACAGCGTCCACTCGGAATATAATACTTGGCAACAGTTATTTTTACCTGTGTATTGTAGCTTAGCGGAAAAACATTTTGAACCAATCCCTTGCCATACGTGCGGTGACCAACAATAACAGCACGATCCAGATCCTGTAAAGCGCCGGCAACAATCTCAGATGCAGAAGCACTATTACCGTTTACCAGAACAACCAGCGGAATATTTGTATCAACCGGCTCCATACTGGTTTGATAACTGCGGTTTTTATCTGACAGTTTTCCTTTGGTTGAAACTACCAATTCATTTTTCTTAACAAAGAGGTTAACAATATTAACGGCTTCATTTAAAAGTCCACCACCATTGTCGCGTAGGTCAAGCACGAGGCCGCCAAGAGCATTCTTAGCTTTCAGATCCAGAAGGGCATGTTTAACTTCAGCAGAAGCTGTTTGTGTAAAACTGTTAAGCTTAATGTAGCCGAATTTACTGCCTTCGATCATACCGTAATAAGGTACCGGATCGATAGTAATTTTTTCTCGTAATATGTCGAATGTCAGCGGGTTGGCTTCCCCTTCGCGTTCAATTAAAAGCTTAAAGCTGGTTCCGGGTTGTCCTTTTAATACAGCACTGACGTCTTCTACAGATTTGCCCTGAGCACTTTTATCATTGATTTTCAATATTTTGTCGCCTGCTTTTAGTCCGGCTTTCTGTGCTGGTGAATTTTCGTAAGGCTCTGAAATAATAACATAATCACCTTGTTTGTGGATCAGCGAACCAATTCCACCATATTCTCCCGTGGTCATAAACCTGAAATCTTCAATTTCTGATTCAGGGATATAAACAGTGTAAGGATCCAGTTTATCAAGCATCGCATCAATGCCTGTTTTCATCAGATCCGATGGATTTACACCATCCACATAATTGACATTCAGTTCTTTATATAAAGATGACAAAATTTCAAGATTTTTTGCAATCTCAAAATCCGGTGAGGTCTGAGCTTTAATACTTGAATTTGGGGTAAATGCGATGCATAAAGTCATGATTACTAATGCATTCAACCCTAAAATAATTCTATGTTTCATTGAGGTGATTTTTAACGTGTAATTTATTCTTATCTATCTTTTGCCGAAAGCAGTCAGAAATTAAAAACAATTAATATGTACTTTTTGTTTCCGGGAATTTCAGACTATAAACTTTTTCCCACTTTCCTTTTTTAAAAACTATATGCTTAAGGCACCGGATCATATCCACTTCCTCCCCACGGATTGCACGAGGCCACTCTTTTAATTGTAAGC
>CAJDUB010000027.1_pt1 | contig 13504 bp, 8 predicted proteins | sample 7390251 | NCBI WGS metagenome assembly CAJDUB01 (sample SAMEA7055665, study PRJEB34461) | soil metagenome | biome: terrestrial ecosystem; feature: Peninsula; material: soil | place: Antarctica | collected 2016
GCACTGAATTTAACGTATTGGTAAACTTTTTTGACTTCCGAAAGCCCTGGATGAGGCACCCGATCAGGAAATACCAGTCCATTGGTGCAGAAATTCCCATCGCTGGGTACCTCCTCCGGACCGAAATCGCCTCCATAAGCCCAATATTTTCGACCTGTAGAATCAAATTTCTGCAATCCCTGGTCAACCCAATCCCAAATAAATCCGCCCTGAAGTTGTTCATTATTATCGATGGCATCCCAATAATCAATTAAATTTCCTGTACTGTTTCCCATAGCATGAGCATACTCACATTGTATAAGCGGACGTTCCTGCTTGTTGGAAGCATAATCAAGCATTCCCTGCACGCTTTCGTACATCGGGCAGTAGATATCGGTATTCCACTCATGCCCGGCACGTTCATATTGTACGGGGCGGCTCAGGTCGCGGGTTTTAATCCAGGTGTATGTTGCCTGAAAATTGCATCCGTTTCCGGCTTCGTTGCCTAATGACCAGATAATTACTGACGCATGATTTTTATCCCGTTCCAGCATTCTACGGGTACGGTCAATATGAGCATTTTCCCATACTGGGTTGTTGCCAAGTGTACGATCCGCTCTGTAACCCATGCCATGCGATTCAATATTTGCTTCATCAATTACATACAAACCATATTCGTCGCATAATTCGTACCAGTAAGGATCGTTCGGGTAATGGCAGGTGCGGACAGCATTAATATTATTTTGCTTCATGAGTTTTATGTCAAGCAGCATCGTTTCGCGCGGAATAACATGGCCTTTAACCGGATCAAATTCATGACGGTTTACACCTTTTAACTTTACGGCAACTCCGTTTACAAGCAGTAACCCATTTTTGATTTCGCTGGTGCGGAAACCGATACGATTACTCAGGCTCTCAACACAATTCCCTTTCTGATCAAGAAGAGTAAGTGTAAGAATATATAAATCAGGTGTTTCGGCTGACCATTTTTTTACATCCGGAACAGCTTTTTCATAATGCAGACTATCTTTTCCTAAAGCACCATCAAGTGAAATCGTTTCGCTTGAAACAGCTTTGGAAGTATTTTTTTTATCATACAGGTTTATCTGTAACTTATAATTTCTTAAATCATCTGCAGATAATTTGTTGAAGAGAATATCTAAATCCAGTTTTCCATTTGTATAATTTTCTGTAAGGTTACCTTTGGCAAAAAAATCACGGATATAGGTCTGAGGTCTTGCGTAAATAAAAACATCACGGTTTATGCCACTCATCCGCCACATATCCTGGCATTCAAGGTAAGAGCCGTCGTTCCATCGGAAAACCTCAAGTGCCAATGTGTTTGATCCTTCTTTTAAATAGGGTGTCAGGTCAAATTCAGCCGGAGTTTTCGAATCTTTGCTGAAACCGATATAGTTACCGTTAAGCCAGATATAGAAAAAAGATTTTACTGCGCCGAGATGAATAAATACATTTTTGCCTTTAAAATTTTCAGGAATTGAAATTTGTGTTAAGTATGTCCCTACAGGATTGTAATCATAAGGTATGTGAGGTGGCAAAGGGTTCTTGGAGTAGAATTCATACTGGATATTAGTATAAATAGGGTAGGAGTAACCTTGTACCTCCCATGTTGAAGGAACGTCAATCAACGCCCAGGATGATGCATCGAAAGCTGGTTTAAAGAATCCCTCAGGCACTTTAGTATAGTTTTCCGATAGTTTAAACTTCCATTTGCCGTTTAGTGACAAATATGACGCAGATTCTTCCGGTTTATTATTAATTGCTTTTATTTCTGAGTCGTAAGGAATGTAAGTTACATGAGGCGTAACAGTATTAAACGAAGTAAGTGCCGGGTTTTCCCAGTCGGCTATTGAAATTTGCTGAGCTTTTAATACATCAGAGTTGTATAAAAATAATATCATCAGTAAAAAAATAGCAACTCTGCGTGTCATCATTTATATATCTCTTTAAACGAACCGTTTCTTTAAAATTACATTGGCGATATTTCAAACCACACTTTTATAAAATGCAAATGTTTTGGCAAATGTATTCTGTAGGTATTCCAAAGCAAGTTGAAAGATGTTCCTGTTACCCTTTTTGAAAAACTTGTTCCATAACCATAGCCACTGTACCCATTAAACCGGCATTTTGTCCAAGAGTAGATGTCATGATCTGCGCATCACGTCGTATTTTGGCAATAGTATATTTATTAAGGTTCTGTTGAATCGGATCCACAATGTAATTTTCAGCTTTTGTGAGTTCGCCACCTATAATTATAAGTTCAGGGTTAAAAAGATGAATGAGTACGGCAATTCCTCTACCCAGATGTTCGCCAATATTAGCTAGCAGACCGATGGCAAACTGATCACCGCGTTGTGCCGCCTGCAGTACTATTTCTATCGTTATTTTACCTGGATCGTTGCCAACCATGCTTCTTATAACCGTTGTGGCACCCTCGGCAATTTCTTTTCGTGCCCGCTTTATCATCGTTGATCCTGATGCCAGGGTTTCGAGACAGCCGATTTTACCGCAATAACAAAGCTGTCCGTCAGGGTCAACCTGTATGTGACCAAATTCACCCGAAAAACCTGAATTCCCTTTGTAAAGTTTGCCATTGAGTATCATTCCAAGGCCAATAAGCGATCCGATGTTAAGGCATAAAACATTTTGTTTGCCCTGAGCAAGGCCGAAAGCCTGTTCCCCGAGAGCCATTACCTTAGCATCATTTTCAACAAAAACAGGGTAATCGAAAATATTTTCGAATTGAATAGTTGCCGGCTTTTCGTCCTGAAGGTAACTATAGCTTATACCGGTGTGCAAGTCCCTCAAACCAGGAATTGCAATTCCGATTCCCATTATTTTCTTTTTGTCAATTCCGGATTCAGCTATAAAATCGTTAACTGATTCCTTAAGGCTCTTCATAAAATCTTTTGAAACCTCAAGTCCTTCATCAATAACTTTAATATCAGATACCGGCTGATTATTGAAATCGAATAAACCTAACCTGATGTGGTGTTTGCTGATATCAACTCCTATAACATAGCGTGCAGAAGGATTTAGTCCGTATAAGTTAGGACGACGTCCGCCACTGGAAGAGCCAACTCCTTCTTCAATAAGGAAACCGTTTTCTATTAATTCGTCAATAGCCCGGGTTATAGTTGGAGTACTCATATGGATGATTTTACTCAACTCAGGTATTGATTTACACCCGTTATGATATAATTCCTTCAATATTAATAATTTGAGATTGTTTTTTTTGGAAACATTTGTTCTGGGATCTCCGGTGGTATTGCCAAAGAGCAAGCTTCTCTTCATAATTGGAATATTAGTAAAGATTTTGTTTTTGTTAAATATTTTTCAAATCTGACTTATAGTAAGTAAGAGGGTGTAAATTTACAATAATCATTAAGAATATCAATATACATTATGAAATAAATTAGTAAGATTTAAAAGAAATTTATATTTCATATAATTTGATCTTGCAGAGATATTTTAAAATGCTGTATTATAGATATATACAACCTTTTTTAGATTGATAATCTTAAATACATCAATTTCAACTAAGGTTATAAATGTGGTTCTGAAAATAGAAAATACGTATTAAATGATTTGTTTACAGAAATGCAGGAATGAATTCTTTGGTTTTGAATGTTAATTTTTTGGATGAAATATATGACTATTTATTGAAAATATTTAGAAGATCGTAACTACTCAATCTTTCAATATTTTTTTGCCACAGAGTTCAAAGATTTACAAAGTTTTATATCTGATTTCTGAACTTTTATACCCAAAAATAGACCTCAAATATTATACTTTTCTGTGAAATAAGAGTCACTTGTTGCCTGGATCCATTCTTGTTTATAGGCTTGATTGATTAGTTACAGAATGTCAAAATTTTTTCTTTTTTCGAATAACATATTATAAACTTTATATGCTTTTCCTTTACCTGGCTGTCAAAAGTGATTTAAACTTTCAGCAATTCCGGATGCTCCGCGTGAACTTTCAGTATCAGCTCCCCGAACAAAGTATTAGCCCAGGCAAACCAACTTCTTGTATAATCTGATGGATCATCCTTTTTAAATGATTCGTGCATAAAGCCTTTACCGCCATGGGTTGTTTTCAGCAGGTAAAGGCAATTTTTTATTTCATCGGGATCAGCACTGGTTAAAGCCTGCATAATAATAGTCATAGGCCAGATTTTATCTTTCAGGGTATGCGGACTTCCTATACCAGATGCAGCTTTTCCCCTGAAATACCATGGATTATCATCGCTCAGCACAAAATTGCGCGTGTTTTGATATATGGTATTATTTATATCCATACATCCCAGGTAGGGTAGGGCGAGCAGACTTGGAACGTTGCTGTCGTCCATCATCAGCCGATTGCCAAATCCATCAACCTCAAAGGCAATAACTTTCCCATAATTCAGGTAATCTGATACCGCGAATTTGTTTAATGCAGTTTCAACTTCAATAGCAAGTTTGATACTTTTATCAGCCAGTACTTTGTTGCCGGTCACATTTTTGCATATTTCGCTCATTTGGCGTAAAGAAACAACGGCAAAATAATTAGAAGGTATCAGAAACGGGAAAATAGTTGCATCGTCGGATGGCCTGAAAATGGAACATATCAAGCCGTTTGGTCTTATGGGATTTCCCATTCCGTTTCCCGGCGCAGTATCTGTTTGCCATGCCGTAACCCGTTTGAATGAATATGGACCAGGATTTTCTTTTCGTTGTTGTACGACGAAAGTTTTATAAATCAGCTCCATAGCTTCGTTCCATTTGCCATCGAATACCGAAGTATCACCTGTGGTTTTCCAATATTGGTATGCAAGCCTGATGGGGTAACATAAAGAGTCAATTTCCCATTTCCGTTCATGGACACCTGGTTTCATTTCAGTGAAATCCGATTTCCATTCGCTTACCTGTTTTCCATGAAGAAAAGCATTGGCATAAGGGTCAAGCAGAATGCATCTTACTTGCCTGTTGATAACTCCGGCAATAAGTTTTCGCAAAGGTTCATCATTTTTTGTTAATGGAAGATAAGGCCATACCTGGGCTGAGGAATCACGTAACCACATGGCATCAATATCGCCGGTAATTACAAAAGTGTCGGGCTGACCTCCGGATTCAGAATAAGTTACGGTAGTATCAAGGGTGTTTGGATAACAGTTTTCAAATAACCATGCCAGCTCAGGATCGGCGATATCTTTTTTAACCCTGGCAATTGTTTCTTCCACCGATTTGCTTACGAAATTTCTCTTTTTTGTAACAGGTCGAAGGCTGGTGAAATCAATTGAGCCCGGAGTTACAGAACCGGCAAACAAATTGCTATAGCGGCTAAATGTGAGACCGGCTATTCCGATTCCTGTAATTTTGATAAAATTCCGACGTGTGTCCATTGGCTTTTTGATATTTGATTCTAATATTTTGAAAAAGTAAAAATATGCGAATTCAATCAATATGCAATGAATAAAAGCTGAAATACCAGATTTGTCATCAAGACATATTAGCTGATCCGGATTAGTTTTCGATAGATGTATCATAACGATTACAAAAGTTTAATAGTAACCATTGATGTATACTTACTATTTGTACTTTTATGATTTCAAAATGATTTGAAATTGGTTTTTGGAATCACACGTGTTTCATTTCTATTTTCAAACAACCATCAGTATTAAATTTGATTTTAAGAAGGAGTTTTTAATACACCGGTTAAAAATACAAGCTGGGCAGATAATTTTAGTTGTAATTACAAAATATAGGAAATCAATGCTTTATAAAATACTGAAGGTATTTTTGATTTTAGGTTTGGTAATGATAATCAATACTCATCTGAAAGCAACTTCGCTTTATTATGGTTTGCCTGGCATACGAAATTTTTCCAGAACGGATTATGCCGGTGGAATTCAAAATTGGTCGTTCTGCGAAACCGATAATGGTTTACTGTATTTTGCCAATACCGATGGACTTCTTGAATTTAATGGAGCAAACTGGACAGTATATCAATCGATTAAGGCGGCAAACAGGGCTGTATGTGCCGATGGAAACAGAGTTTATGTTGGTGCTTATGGCGAATTTGGTTTTTTTGAGGAAAATAAAACAGGGACGCTTGAATACCATTCCTTAGTGCATTTAATTAAAGGGAAGGTTGGTGATTTCGATGAAATATGGCATATTTACAAAACAAGTTTTGGTGTTGTTTTTCAGTCATTTAAGGCAATCTTTATATATCAAAACGAGAAAATAGATATCGTTTATCCACGTTCATCTTTCCATTTTTCGTTTTATGTAAACGGCATTTTGTGGGTATACGATGAAGAAATGGGCCTTATGCAATACCGTGATGGTAAAGTGAGGCTCGCCCCTGGTGGCGATTTTTTTATTGGTACTCGTATTTGGTCTGTTATATCTTTGAATGATGATGAAATTTTAATCGGAACCAGTAAGAAAGGGGTTTTTCGCTATAACGGTATCAATGTAATTCCATGGAAATCAGAAATAAATGAGAATCTGAAACGATTCCAGATTTATTCAGCTAAAAGACTTAATAATAATTATTTTGCATTTGGTACTATTCAAAACGGCCTGATCGTAACCGATACAGCAGGTAAGCTTGTTTTTGAAGTTAATAAAGAAAGGGGTTTACAAAACAATACGATTCTGGATATAGGCCAGGATAAATCAGGAAATATCTGGCTGTGCCTTGATAATGGGATTTCAATGCTTGAATTCGATTCTCCGGTTTCTTTTCTTCAAAACTATTTTGACATCGGAACAGGGTATGCATCAGCTAGATTTGGTGATTATCTCTACCTGGGTACAAACCAGGGACTATTTTATATTAAATGGAATGATTTTTCAAATCCATCAAAGTTAAAGACCAATTTTAGATTGATAGAAGGTACTGAAGGCCAGGTGTGGAATTTATCAGTTATAGATAATGCGTTATTTTGCGGCCATCATAACGGAGTATTCCAGGTTTCGGGAAATCAGGCAACAAAGATATCTTCTGAACCCGGGGCATGGAATTTTTTAAGACTTAAGAGAGGGAAATATACCCTGGTAGGTAATTACCAGGGACTTTCAATCCTCGAGAATAATAATGGATCATGGCAGTACAGGAATTCAATCAAAGGCTTTAACGAATCTTCACGTTTTGTTCAATCTGATCAGGCAGGCAATATCTGGGTCAGCCATCCGTATAAAGGCATTTTCAAACTCAAACCTGATAGTTTATGGCGTAATATAGTGGATGTAAAACTATTTACTTCAAAGGACGGCTTGCCTTCCGATTGGTCGAATCTTATATTTAAAACCCAGAATGAAATAGTTGTTGCCACTATTAATGGTATATATGGGTTTGATGATATTGCAGGAAAATTTGAGGTTAAGAAAAAGTATATATCATATTTTGAAAAAGGTCAGCAGATTGATTTTTTTCATGAGGATAAAGGTCGCAATATATGGTTTTATGCAGCAAATCAATTTGGTGTATTGCGTTTACTGGAAGACGGTTCATTTAAAAAGATTGTTATTCCGTTTTCAAAACTGAATAAAATGATTCTTCCTGGTTTTGAACATATTAATGAAATTGATCCAAATAATATTCTGATAGGCATCGAAGGCGGATTTGCCAATTATGTATCAAAATTTGATAAAGATTACACGGTTCCAAGCACAATATATATCAGCGATCTAAGATCGCGTGATACGGCCGAAGGAATATTTAGGTTCAACAGTAAAATCGAAAAGCAAGCTGTTATTCCTGCTTTCCAATATTCAAACAATACCATATCAATTTCATTTGCATCAAATAATTTTGAGATGCCTGAAGTCGATTTTCAGTATAGGTTAATAGGTTTTGACAAGGATTGGTCGGAATGGACAACCAAGAAATTTAAAGAATATACCAATCTTCCTCCCGGAAATTATACGTTTGAACTTCGTGCCGGAAGCAACAACCAGGTTGGTGCATCCCTTTTGTCGTATAAATTTGAAGTGTTGCCACCTTGGTATCGTTCAGAAATTGCTCTGGTTATTTATTTTATTCTCTTCCTTTTGTTACTATACTATGGTCAGCGATATTTATCACGTAGAATCGAGAAATTACATAAAATCGAAAATCAGAAACAAAAGGAAAAATACCAGGGTAGGGTACAAGTATTAAAAGAAGAAGCTCTCATTGCCGAAAAGGAAATGGAACGTTTGCGTAACGAGCGGTTAAACCTCGAAATGATTCATAAAGAAAAGGAACTTGCCAATTCGACAATGCTCCTTATTATGAAGAATAATATACTGAATAAATTACAAACTGATTTGCAAAGCGTAAATTTAACTTTGAGCAACGATGAAGCAAAAAATAATATCTCCGTTATCATAAAGCGGATAGAAAAGGAAATAGACAACGAAAAACAGTGGAAAGTATTCAATCTGCATATTGAACAAGTATATGAAGAACTGTTTAAAAAACTGAAAGAAAGTTACCCTGAACTTACGCCTCGTGAGTTAAGCCTGTGTGCATACCTGCGAATGAATATTTCGAGCAAGGAAATAGCTACTCTTATGAATATCAGCCCGCGCGGTGTTGAAATAAGCCGTTACCGCATCCGCAAAAAACTCAAGCTCGAACGCGAAGCAAACCTTACAGAGTTTATGATAAACCTGTAATAGATAAAAGAAGAGTTTAAAAATCTTAGAAAACCTTTGTTTCAGGTTCCGGGTTCCATGTTCCGGTTCAAGTCCCGTTTCTTGGCATCTGACAATTCGAGTTTTTATTCGGCACCTATTATAACTGTAAATATTTGTAAAACTAAATCCTATATGTTTTTGAGATTTCAGATTCAAATTATCTCTGCAATTTATAATAAATAGGCATATTGAATAAAACTCTTACAGGTTTACCTTTTTGAGTACCGGGTGTCCATTTAGGCATTAATTTCACTACCCTAACCGATTCCTCATCGCATCCTCCGCCAATCCCCCTCAATACCTTAACATTTGAAACAGTCCCATCATTTTCAACAATGAAAGAGATATATACTGTTCCTTGGATACCATATTTGGTAGCTGCTGAAGGATAAATAATGTTTGTAGCAAGAAGTTGATTTCGGGCATTTTCTCCTCCTGGGTATTGTGGCATATTTTCAACAATAGTGAATACCTCCACTTTATCCGCAAACAAAGCCGAGTTCTTTAATTCTGATAATCTGATGGGTTTTGAATAGGCTGAATTACCAATTACTCCAAAAACAGTGATTTCAGAGCTACACTTCTGATGAACGGTCTTTAGCTGAGTAACATCAGGATATCTTGATTTTATTGAATCCGGAATTTCATTACTTATTATTGAAATGAGACAATTTTTCGAATAAAGTTCCTCTGCCTGTTTATCCCCAAAATTTGATGCTTTTTTAAGGTCTTTGCAAAAAATACATGTATCACCTAGATCAAAATATGCAATAGCCCTGTTAAAATAAGCATCTGCAATCGGATTTTCATCAATAGACAGAGACAAGAATGAAATTGCTTCCTGGTATTTCTTAGCATCAAGTGCTTCAGTTCCTTTTTCGAAGTTAATTATATGATTAGCTTTCTGGCTAAAAATTAAAAAAGAATTCAGGATCAAAATTGAAAGTAAAATAAGTTTTTTCATCTGTTATTATTTATTTTTTACGGGTCAGATGGAATACGCCAGATTGACAGAATATCATCCCGATAGCTATCGGGATCAGTTGGTGATTCTTCCCAATCATGGCTATTTCATATATAATTGATTTTGGGTGTTATGATTTATATTTTAAAAATACAACGGATGAAACTTCACTCCATTCTTATTAAACTCCAGTGTTGGCATCGGAATTTTAATAAATCCAATAGTGGTAAGAATAAGTTTCAAAGTTTTTGATTTTACAGGGATGCGACTTAAGTCAATATCAGGTGCTATATAGAACTGACTGTATCTTTCGGAATAGGGAACCGGAATTCCGTTTACCTCTGAAGGATTACCAGGACCGCCTGTCATGCCTTCGGCTCCATATCCAACTGCCATATTCAGCCATTTCGGGAGACGAGAGTGTTGTAATCCGAGGCTGCTGATATTAGCCGAGAGCCAGTATGTCTGTCCGTTATAGTCTTTCATCATTCGTTGCAGTGGAGTGCTACCCATTTGATCGGGATTATATTTTGCATAAGGAGTGCTGTGGTAGGACCATTTCATCACCAATTTCTGCTCATGCCAGGCTAACTGTTGGCCGATGAAAAGCGCTGCTCCAGCTGTATTTGCTACCATATCGCCTGGTGAAAACCCCCATTCCTCCGAAAAACCATCAAATATTTCAACGGTTGTAAGATATACTAATCCTGTCATGCCGCCATACCAGGTCGCCTTTTTCTCATCTACACCCGCCCACCGGAGCGACGAGTAGCCCACCCGTCCTAAATAATAGGATGCCATGGTGTGGCCGAATTTGTCCATTTGCATCCATTCCTTGTTATCGTTAAAAAAATGAAATGACGATTGCGGGTAATCCTTATACCACAAACCATATAACCCTATAATGCTTCCGGCATAGAGGGTTGCTCCTGTAGCAGTTACAAGTGTGAGTCTTTTGGGGTTCAGTGTATCTGATGCATAACCGATTGTGTCATTTTGCTGTGCAACAGCAGCATTTCTAATGCCTGAAATTGTAAGCAAAAGAAAAAGAAAGATAATTGCCCGGGAGTTCAGCACTGATAGTTTTAAAATTATACAGATAATATGAATAAAAAGTAAATCATGTTTTATTACCCTAACCTATTTCATGATGCCTCTTTGATTCAGCGCCTGCTGGTATTTTGCAGCATTTAGGAGATGCTCATTCATAGTTACAGCAAAATTGTGATAGCCCGAAAAATCTTCCCTGGCACAGAAATACATGTAATCGTTTTGCCTGTGATTAAGCACTGCATCAATGGAGGAGATAGACGGCAAACAGATTGGACCGGGAGGCAGGCCTGTGTATTTATAGGTATTATAAGGCGAATCTATTGTTTTATATACATTTAAAACGCGTTTAATATTAAAATCACCCATTGCATAAACCAATGTAGGGTCAGCTTGCAAAGCCCATCCCTTATGCAGTCGGTTCATATATACTCCGGCAATATCAGGCTTTTCATCATTCATGTTCGATTCTTTTTCAACAATTGAGGCTAGCGTGATTGCCTGTAATTCGGTGAGTTTTATTTCTTTTAATCTTTCTTTCCTTTTGTCTGTCCAAAAAGCCTGGTATTCCTTATTCATTCTGCCCATAAACTTTTCAGGGGTAATATCCCAATATACTTCATAGGTATTGGGGATAAACATGCTGATTATGTTATCCGTTGTAAATCCTAAAGTTTTGAGGTAAGCAGTATCATCAAGCAGTTTCAGTAACGAGATGGAATCAAATTCAAGTTGTTCGCCAATATGCCCTGCAAGTTCATCTTTAGTACGAATGTTGTTAAACACAAGATTAACAGGATCCTGCTGTTTGGAGCGCAACTTCGAAATGATTTGTCTGTTGCTCATCCCTTCCTTCAGGATATAATGCCCGGATTTAACGAGATCAGGATATTTCATTATTGCAGCAAGCCGTTCAAATGATTCGCGATTTATGATTGTGCCATTGGCATATAATATTTTTTTTACATCCTGCCACGATGATCCTGATTTGATATTAAATGCTGTAGAAGGTTGTCCGTTAAGCCAAACATTGGGTTTGTAAATCATCCGGTAACCGTAATATCCAATAAATGCACCGCCAAGTATAAGAACTAAAAGAAGTGTCAAAATAAAATTTCTCCTTTTTGAACGGGATTTTTCGCGCTTAAGGCGGCTGGAATAGTAATTTGGCATAATGACAGTTCTTTATTCTTTATTAATGCAACTTCTTTCTTTTTATTGCCTGTAATTGATTTCAAAAAACCATGGCAATTGAAAATACTTAAAGCTATTTCATCAAAGTTTTACTCTCTTATTAATTGAAACATCAGTTCGTCCGCCCACTTGTTATCATGAAGTAACCAGTCTTTTTTGGTTCCGCATGATACAAAACCTGCTTTTATAAATAAATGGATACTTATAAGCTTTTTTGATTTAAAAAACAATATTCAATTAAAAGGCTAAGCGCTTCAGATGCAAATCCTTGTCGCCGCGACGACTCATCAATCAGTATGCCTATTCCAGCCCGTTTATTATACGGATCAAAATCGAACAGGTCAATAATGCCAATGGTTTTAAGCTCAATGCCTGCCGAATGCCAGTCAATCATCAGGCGAAGTTGTCGTAACGCAAATATATCCTTGTCAGTGTTTAATACGAATTGTTCAATAGCAAACTTCGAATAAGGTGCCAGCGTGTTACTCAGGTGCCAGATTCGGGTATCGTTTTCCCAACGGTATATGATATCAACATCTGAAGGTTCCGGTGCTCTGAGTAATAAATTTGGGCCAATCATACAGCTTATATTTCGATAGTTCCTTCAAAAACCAATTTTGCAGGGCCGGTTAATTTTACTTCTTTGAATGTGTCGCCAGTATTAGTAAAGCTCACAAATAACCTTCCTCCCGCGGTATTTACATAAAATGATGTTCCTCCGTATTTTAACGAAGCGGCAATAGCCGAAGCAGTAACTCCGGTACCTATAGCCCACACAGGTTCGTATGCTATAATTACCTGGCTGACAGCTTCTTTTCCAAGATGAAACAGGGCTTTACCAACCTGGCTCCTAATCACATCGAAGTGCTTTTCAGCCTGGCGCTCGGCCAATACTTCACCACAGCAATAAATCGGGATTATCCCGTTTTTTAATGCCAGATCAATTTTAACGGCAATCACTTTATCGTTTTCGCCAAAATAGGTTCTGCGTTCGGAATGGCCAAGGATACAATGCGAAATTCCCATCGAATGAAGCATGGAAGCTGAAATCTCGCCTGTGTATGCACCCGATTCCCACTCACTCAGATTTTGAGCACCGACCATAAAGCCATTTTCAGCAGCAATATCCGAGCTCATTTCGAGGTAAACAGCAGGTGGACAAACAATTACTTCAGTTTCGCCCGATCCTTTTTCGGTTAGTTCGTCTGAAATTTCAAACATTAAATCTTCAGCATCCTGAAAATTCATGTTCATTTTCCAGTTTCCTGCAACAATTTTCTTTCTCATTTTAATAGGTTTTTATATGAATTTGTTTAGTATTATTCAATTTGCTTTTGCTTTTTAACAGATTACGCATAACGAATCCGGGGGTCGAGTATTCCATATACAAGATCTGCAAAAATATTAATAATAATCAGAAGAACTGAAATAAACAACACCGCTCCCATTATTACAGGGAAATCATATTTTTCGAGCGAATCGACTATTACTACCCCAACTCCTTTCCAGTCGAAAATATATTCGATAAAAACTGCACCGGCCATCAATGAAGCAAACCAACCGGAAACTGCCGTTACAACAGGGTTTAATGCATTTTTGAGGGCATGTCTGGTAATAATCCTGT
>CAJDUB010000020.1_pt1 | contig 13440 bp, 8 predicted proteins | sample 7390251 | NCBI WGS metagenome assembly CAJDUB01 (sample SAMEA7055665, study PRJEB34461) | soil metagenome | biome: terrestrial ecosystem; feature: Peninsula; material: soil | place: Antarctica | collected 2016
CGGTGAGTAATTCCCTCCGAACGCACCGGAGATTTTTGATGTAACATCACCTTTCCCTTCGAACTTATACCCGTTAAAATTTTTGGTGTACCTGGCCGGTACCAGCGACAACATTTCCTCAAGGGTTGAACCGGTAGCTGATACATTCAGATCTATTTGCTTTTGTTTATCGCTGTATATAAAATTCCCCGAAGTTGTAAGTTTCAGTTTTCCGGTTTCGAGCGCCCCTTTCTGAATATTGTATAAACCGGTTTTGTTATCTACTTCCAACAAAAGCCACAAATTGAGATCGCGTTCCGATATATAACTGGTTCCCTGCGATTTGTATTCATGAATCAGAAACCTTCCAGCCAGATCAAGAGCATATTTGCTACTTCCGAATTTGCCTTTTGCATCAAATCCGGGTATATGTGTGTCGATGAAAGTGAGTGACGAATCATTAATATAAAGCAGATGCAGATTCCGAACCTGTATGCGTTGCAATTCGAAATGAAATTCTTCGTTTGCATTTCCTGAGGATGGTTTCCAGAAATGAAAATTGTCGCCGCCATCGGCAAATACATGCGGAGCTATTTCCACATCCGAAAGACTGATGTTTTTTACACGGTACTTTTTGCGTAATAAATCAAGGATATTGAACTGCAACGAGACAGTTTTGGCGGTGAGTAAATAGTTTTTCGAAGGTAATTTTGTAGCTTCTTTTATCCGCACTCCTCTAAAACGTATGGATGCATACGGGAAATCTTTTATCAGGCTTAACTGTACATCATCAATCTGAACTTCAGCAATAAGCGATTTGTTTATCTCAGTAACAAATATATTTTTAACCTCGGGCCCAAGATATTTTTGAGCCAGTAACAGCAACATAACAATAAACAATATAATGCCTATAGTCCATAATGATATTGCCCTGAGGATTTTAGATTGCATAAACAGGTAAAGTGGTTTTTACTTTATGTAACGCAAAATTACTATTGTTATTAGAATTGGGTGAAGAAAATATTAGAAGTGGGGTTTTAAATTTCTGATTCAGGAATTCGGGGAGTTCTCTGAAACTGTGGCTTCGTTATTACTCCGAAACAATTCAGTTCCCAGATCTGAAACCATTTCAGGCTTAATATCTTTCATGCAACGAAAGTGCTTTTTAGGACACGAATGTAATCCTTTTTGAGTACAGGGTCTGCACGAAATATCTACTTCAGCCACCCTGCTGTTTTCAGGCAGCGGGAAGAAACCCAATTCTCTTGTAGTAGGTCCGTAAACCGCTACCACCGGGGCTTTCATTGCTTGTGCCATATGCAGCATTCCTGTATCGTTTGTAAATACCATGCCTGCCCTCCCAAGCAGTGAAGCAGAACCCATCAGGCTCAGTTTGCCGGCAAGGTTTAGTGCCGGAGTTTTCATTAATTTCTGAACTTGTGTGCAAATTTCAACATCTCCCGGACCTCCGATCAGCACCGGATAAGCGCCGTTTTGCTTGCAAAATGCGTCGGAAGCCGTTGCATACCCTTCAACAGTCCAACGCTTATTCTCCCATTGTGCTCCGGGAGCAATCACCAGCATCGGGGCTTGTGAGGGTATAGTATTCTGTTTTAAAATTGCAGAAACCTTTTCATCCTCTTCAATTGATGGAAACACTTCGGTTCCTTTTCCATCGTATCCTACCCCTAATGTTTCAACCGATTCAAAATAGCGCAAATAAACCGGTTTAATCTCTTTATAAATATTTATTTTAAAACGTATAAGCAGATCGCGGGCCAGTATTTTTTTTGAAAAACCAATTATCCCGGTTCGCGATCCTGCACATATCAGCATGCTCCGTATATTCTTCTGAATATCCAAAATGACCGAATACCTGCTGAAGATTATATGCATACGGATGCGTCTTAGTTCATGACGGCTATCATTTTTATCGAAAGTAATAATATTGTTGATATGCGGATTCCCCGACAGAACCACGGCAAATTCCTTTTTAACCAGGAAATCAATCTGAGCTCCTGGATATTTTTCGCGTAAACATCGCACCAGCGGCGTTGTAAGAATCACATCACCAATGGAACTGAAACGTATAATCAGAAATTTATAGTTTGATGCCAACAGTTTAGAATTTGTAAATATGAGATTAGAGTTTCATAAACGGGGTTAACAATATTATATTTTCCAGCTTACCACAGCTTTAATGTGTTTTCGATCAATACAGAAAACTACTGCACGGATACCGGATTACATGCAGTTTCTTTACTTCATTGTATAGTAACTTCTTTAATTCATTAATATTGATTTTCTGTTTAGCCGAAATAAAAATTGCAGGCGAATTTACCTTTGCCATCCAGGTTCTTTTAAGTTCATCGAGTGTGATATTTTCTTTGGTAGCCGGAGCCAGGTCAATAGGATCCTTTTCCACATGCGAGTATGCATCAATCTTATTAAATACCACTATTGTAGGTTTATCGGCACATCCTATTTCGGCTAAGGTCTGGTTGGCGATTTCCACTTGCTCCTCAAAAGATGTATGTGAAATATCTACAACGTGCAAAAGCAGGTCGGCTTCACGCACTTCATCCAGTGTTGACTTAAACGATTCAACAAGGTTATGGGGAAGCTTGCGGATAAAACCTACAGTATCAGTAAGCAGGAAAGGAAGGTTTTCGATTACCACTTTACGAACTGTAGTATCGAGTGTGGCGAAAAGTTTGTTTTCGGCAAACACATCGCTTTTGCTCAGCAGGTTCATGATGGTGCTTTTACCTGCGTTGGTATATCCGACAAGGGATACGCGGATCATTTCATCGCGATTTTTACGTTGGGTAACTTTCTGCTTGTCGATATCTTTCAGCTTTTCTTTCAGCTGGATAATTTTATCGCGGATAATTCTTCGGTCCGTTTCAATTTCCTTTTCACCAGGGCCGCGCATACCTATTCCTCCGCGTTGTTTCTCGAGGTGGGTCCACATATGCGAAAGGTGTGGTAACAGGTACTGGTACTGTGCCAGTTCAACCTGGGTGCGGGCGGTGGTTGTGCGTGCCCGTTTCGCAAAAATATCAAGTATAAGTAAAGGCCTGTCCAACACACGGCATCCCAGTTCCTTTTCGATATTGCGGGTTTGCGAGGTGCTGAGTTCATCATCAAAAACCACAAGGTCGATGTTGGCAGCTTTAACATATTCAGCTATTTCCTGCAATTTCCCGGCTCCAACAAAAGTTCGTGGCTCAGGCTTTGCGAGTTTTTGAACAAATCGTTTATCAGGAATGGCACCTGCGGTTTCGAGCAGAAATTCGAGTTCATCGAGGTAATCATGAACTTTTCCTTCGTCTTGTTTTTGGGTAACCAGGCCAATCAGTACGGCTTTTTCAGGTTTTATATCGAATGGGAGCATTAAATAGTATTAGAGGGGCAAAGGTACGAATCTTTGGATTGGTCATGGAGGAGTTATGTCACGCAAAATGCGTAACGCATTTTGCGTGACAATAGACACAAAACTATTGTCGTTGAAGCCATCGCATCAGAAATACATCAGTCAGCGAATAATTATTATTTTCAAACAGGATTAGATCTTTGGTTTCCAATGCTTCCAGCGATCTTTTCACTGAACTGGCAGCTCCTAATTTATGTTTTGTAAGAAACTCTGAAGAATTGGGTTTCTCAATAGAAATTTCCATTGCAATAGCCTTCAGTAGTGTATATTGTGATGCTGTAAGTATGTTTTTATAAATCTGGTATAATGGAGTTCTTTCTTCCAGAATTTGAAGAATTAATTGTTTTACTTCAGATGTATCTATTACAGGAAATCCAGATGAGAACAGGCGGTTGCATATTTCCTGAACAAAATAGGTATAACCAATAGTCCATTCGAGAACCAGATTGAGCGCATCATCCGAAATTTTCAAGCCTGCCTTGGTAAAATGCTGCGCGATGAAGCTTTTGTAGAGTTCAGGGTCTATTTTATCAAGAAACAGGAAGCCGGTACTTTGATAGAATGGCCGGGCATAATCGCTGAAAAGTGAAACCAACATGCGGCGATTGCTGCCCGAAAAGATCATTGTTACATTGTTATTCATCTGAATATGAGTTCGCAGTAGTGCTTCCACATTTTTTTCAGGGTAGTTCGTGATCTGCTGAAATTCGTCAATTGCAATTACAATTCTTTGCTTCTGTTTCGACAAGTATTCGAATATTACAGCAAGACTTTGTTCCGTTTCGTTTTCAGTTTGGAGAGATAATTCCACTGAAGGTAATCCTGATAATTCATCGAAAGACAGTTTTGGCCTAAATTGTCCCAGCAATTTGATTAATATGCTTACTATTTTCTCGGGTTTTGATTCAAAATATCCTATGAGTGCCGATGCCAACAAATTAATAAATTCATTCAGATTTCTGGTCGCATAAATATCAAAATAGTGTAGAGAAAGATCTTCCCTTTTTCTCAGGTGATAAAAACAATGTTTAATCAGCGCAGTTTTGCCTAACCTTCTCCTCGAAATAATTGTTATATTCCTTTGGTTGTCAATTGAATCTAAAAGTTGCTTTAATTCGTTTTCGCGGTCGCAGAAGTATTCCGGTGAAATGTATTCAATTATTGGGAAAGGATTTACAGTTTTCATGTTGATCGGTTTTGTCAACACAAAGTTAGTATAAAATTCTTTTTATCACGCAAAATGCGTTACACATTTTGCGTGATAAAATTTAAGTGTATTCATCTTAAAATTTCTTAAACCCAATAATCTCTCTAACTTCCTTTATCGTCCTAGCTGCACTTTCATGCGCTTTATCACGGCCAATCTTCACCACTTTTCCCAGGTAAACGTCATCGTTGAGCAACTCAAGGATTCGTTCGCGCAAAGGCGCGGTAAAACGGATCACATCTTCAGCCAGTTGTTTTTTCATATCGCCGTAGCGGATGGTGCAGGCATTATACGAATCTTCGTAAAACTTTAAAGTTTCGGGTTCCGACAGCACTTTCATCAATCCAAATATATTTTCAATTGCCTGCGGCTTTTCCTGGTTTGGCACAGTTGGCCCGCTGTCGGTAACGGCTCTCATCACTTTTTTGCGAATTACTTCCGGTGAATCAAACAGGAAGATTGCATTGCCCTCGCCTTCGCTTTTACCCATTTTGGTATTGCCGTCGAGACCCGGAATTTTTATCAGGTTTTCACCGAAATTATATGCAACCGGCTCAGGGAAATAATCAACCTTATACATGCGGTTGAAACGGTTTGCAAAAGTACGGGTCATTTCAAGATGTTGCTCCTGATCCTTGCCAACCGGTACTTTATTCGCTTTGTGCAAAATAATATCGGCTGCCATCAATGTTGGATAAGTAAGCAGACCGGCATTTAAATTATCTGGCTGGGTGCGGGCTTTGTCCTTAAAGGAAGTGCAGCGTTCCAGTTCGCCCATATAGGCGTTCATATTCAGGAAAAGGTAAAGTTCGGCGGTTTCGGGCAGATCACTCTGAAGGTAGAGAGTAGATTTTTCAGGATCGAGGCCGCAGGCAAGGTATTCGACCAATACTTGTTTCACATTGCCATGAAGGTCGGCAGGTGTTGGATGTGTGGTAAGCGAATGATAATCGGCAATAAAGAAATAGCAATTATCCGTTTCCTGCATTTTTACAAAATTCTGCATGGCTCCGAAATAATTCCCGAGATGAAGATTGCCCGTAGGCCTGATTCCGCTTACTACTGTCTGCATAATTATATTTTATTCCCTATTTGGATTCCTAAAACTTAAACAGGAAGATTTTATACCTGATAAAAGTGTATTTTCACCGGCAAAATTAATGATTTATACCGAATATTTCAGGTATTGAAGGAATAAGCCCCGTTATTAAGGATAGTTTTGTCATACTTTTACAAAACAATTCTACTAAATTTTAGCTTTATGAAAAGACATATTTATTTTTGGCCGGCAATTACAATAGCCATTGGAATGGCCGCCTGTAATCCATCAACACAAACCATTGTGAAAATAACACAACAAGGTGATTTTCCTGCTCCCCCGGTTGCAGCTGTGAAATCAAGTGAATTTACCGAGTTTGGCAACAAACGCGTTGATAATTATTTCTGGCTAAATGATAAAAGCAATCCTGAAGTTATTGATTATCTGAATGCTGAAAATGCATATTCTGATACTGTGATGCAATCAACGAAAGCATTGCAGGAAAAACTTTTTGCCGAAATGAAAGGCCGTATCAAAGAAGATGATGAAACTGTGCCACAGCTCGACAATGGTTATTATTATTATTCACGAACCGAAAAAGGCAAGCAATACCGTACCATTTGCCGAAAAAAAGGAAGTGTTTCAGCTGCTGAAGAAGTGGTTTTTGATATAAATAAAATGGCTGAAGGCAAAAAAGCCTTTATTTTTTCAGGCAACATTGTTAGCACTAATAATAAACTTGCAGCATACATGAGCAACGAAACAGGTTCTTATGCTGATTATACATTAAAGGTTCGCGATCTGGCTACCGGTACCGATCTACCAGTGAAAATTGACAAAGTGCAATCGTTTGCCTGGGCTAACGACAATAAGACACTTTTTTATACAGTCGGAAACGATGCCCTTCGTGCCTGGAGAGTTTACCGTCATATTTTGGGCAGCACCAAACCCGATGAACTTGTTTTTGAAGAACCTAATGAGTTATTTATCGTTAATCTTGAAAAAGCCAAAACCGATGACTTTATCTTTATTGAAACTGCCAGCTTTACAACTTCAGAATATTTATATCTGCCGGCTTCGGAACCCAATGGAAAGTTTAAAGTTTTTATTCCCCGTGTTAAAGATGTGAAATACAATGTATATGCTCACAAAGATAAATTTTTTGTTCAGTACAAAGACCGCGAAAACCTGAACTGCAAAGTATATGAAACTCCATTAACCGGTTACACCGATCGAAGCACATGGAAGGAAGTAATTGCTCATAATAAAGATGTAAAGATTGATTATATTGATGTTTTCGATAAATACCTGGCTGCTCAGACAAGAAAAAACGGTTTAAATGAAATACTCATCATTAACCTGGCTGATGGCAAAACCAATACCATCAACTTCCCAGAACCAGTTTACACTGCAGCTATGGCCGGAACTCCCGAATATACCTCTACAACACTCCGCTACCGATACACTTCACTTAACCGGCCAACTACAATTTATGATTACGATTTTGCCAAAAATGAAAGCGTAAAGCTGAAAGAGCAGGAAATCCCAGGTGGCTTTAATGCTGATGATTATACAGTAGAGCGTATTTGGGCAACTGCTGCTGATGGTGTTAAAGTACCGATGTCAGTCGTTTATAAAAAATCGCTGAAAAAAGACGGAACTAACCCGGCGTTGCTTTATTCCTACGGATCGTATGGAATAAGTTCCGATGCACGTTTTATATCCAATTTCTACAGCCTTATCGACCGTGGATTTGTTTTTGCCATAGCACAAATTAGAGGAGGAAGCGATATGGGCGAACAATGGTACGAAGATGGCAAGTTGCTCAACAAGAAAAATACCTTCACTGATTTTATTGCCTGTGCCGAGAAATTGCAACAGGAAAAATACACCTCAGCATCAAAACTGGCCATTATGGGCGGAAGTGCCGGCGGTTTGTTAATGGGTGCTGTGGTTAACATGCGTCCCGATCTTTTCAATTCGGTTGTTGCTGCGGTACCTTTCGTAGATGTGATGAATACCATGCTGGATGCCAGTTTACCGCTTACCACCCAGGAATATGAAGAATGGGGAAATCCAAATGTTGAAGAATATTACAAATACATGCTTTCGTATTCCCCTTATGACAATATAAAAGCTCAGAACTATCCTAATATTTTGTGTACTGCAGGGTTAAACGATTCGCAGGTAAGCTTTCATGAACCGGCCAAATTCGTTGCAAAACTACGCGCCATGAAAACGGATACCAACATTCTGCTACTGCATACAAATATGGAATCGGGACATGGGGGAGCTACTGGCCGTTTCGATGCGTTGAAGGAAGTTGCTTTCGAACTGGCATTTATTCTGAACAGGATTGGAATAAACGATTAATTAAGAATTGCCAGAGTCAGAGTTTCTTTAAGAAACGGATAGAAGAATTTTTCAAAGGGCCCAAAAAGTATTCTCCCATGCGGCAGGATGGTCTTTTTGGGCTCAATGATATACTGGATTTGAGTTTGACTATAAAAACAATGTTTTTGAAATCGCCACGATTTCAAAGATATATTCATTAAACTGAATAAATAATTCAATATTTCTGCCCATTTCAGATTTATTAGTAATTTAGGTATTCTAATCCGGCGCTTTTTAAGCGTTTGAGAAAATAATTAATATTGTCTACTTCACTTTAAAAACATACAGTTTTGTACAGGATTGAATCGAAAATCAACATTCATTCGCCCGAATACCTGGCTAATCTCGAAGCTTACGGGCTTATTATGCAACAATACCGCAACACGCTTTACGGTGTGGTAAACGGCTCACCTGCATCCAGTATCAGCCGACACAAGGAACGTGGAAAACTATTAGCCCGCGAGCGAATTGATCATCTTATTGACCCCAACGCGCCTTTCCTGGAGTTGTCGACAATGGCGGCCTTTGGAATGTACGAAAATGAATTTCCTTCGGCAGGAATAATCACAGGCATTGGTCTGATTCAGGGTCGCGAAGCGATGATAGTAGCTAACGATGCCACTGTAAAAGGCGGAACTTATATTGCCGAAACCATAAAAAAGCATATCCGTGCGCAGGAAATTGCCATGGAAAATCATCTACCCTGCGTTTACCTGGTGGATTCGGGTGGTGTTTTTCTTCCTGAGCAGGCAAATGTATTTCCTGATAAATACGATTTCGGTCGTTTCTTTTTCAATCAGGCGCGCATGTCGGCTGATGGCATTCCACAAATAGCCGTGGTGATGGGTTCGTGTACTGCCGGTGGCGCTTATGTTCCTGCCATGAGCGACGAAGTTATCATTGTCCGTAACCAGGGAACCATTTTTATTGGTGGCCCACCCTTGGTGAAAGCAGCAACCGGCGAAGAAGTTACTGCCGAAGAGTTGGGTGGTGCCGAGGTACATACTTCTATCTCAGGCGTTGCCGATCATATTGCTGAAAATGATAGCCACGCCTTGCAGATTTGCCGCGATATTTTTTCTACTTTCAGAAAGCCTGATAAGCAATTCCTTGAACTGGCGCCGATTGAAGAACCCTTTTACGATCCATCCGAATTGTATGGCATTGCGCCGGTAGATTTGCGAAAACAAGTTGATGCACACGAAATCATAGCCCGCATGGTTGATGGAAGCCGCTTTCATGAATTTAAAGCCAACTATGCCACGACCATCGTTACCGGATTTGCCCATATTATGGGAATGCCTGTAGGGATACTTGCCAGCAATGGCGTTCTGTTTTCCGAAACAGCCTTGAAAGGGGCTCATTTTATTGAACTCTGCACTTCACGCAATGTACCTATTCTTTTTCTTCAGAATATCACGGGTTTTATGGTAGGTAAGGAGTATGAGCATCGTGGAATTGCACGAAACGGTGCCAAGCTGGTTCATGCCGTTGCCAACGCGCGTGTTCCAAAATTTACAGTAGTTTTTGGCGGATCATTCGGCGCCGGTAACTATGCCATGGCAGGCAGGGCTTACGAACCACGGCTTCTTTTCATGTGGCCCAATTCAAAAATCAGCGTGATGGGCGGCGAACAGGCTGCCGGAGTGCTTGTTACCGTAAAAGAAGATCAGCTAAAAGCTAAAGGGCTTACACTGGGTGACGCCGAAAGGAATGAAATGCGGAATTCGATACTCGAAAAATACGAAGAAGAAGGTTCTGCTTATTTCAGTACTGCCCGACTGTGGGACGACGGAATTATTGATCCCGTTGATACACGCAAAGTACTTGCCATGGGAATTGCAGCTTCGTTGAATAAACATTGGGAAGAGACGAAGTATGGGATTTTCAGGATGTAATTTTTTGATTTCGAATTTTGGATTGCAGATTTCGGAATAATGCATTCAATCCCATCAATCCCATCAATCTCGTCAATCTCGTCAAACGATCTCCTTGTCCCCATTTCTCCCCATCCCCATGTCCTAACTAAATCAATCTCATCAATCTCATCAATCCCTTCAATCTCTTTGCGTCCTGGCGTTAAAAACTAAAATAATTTTGAAAATGAGCATTTATACCACAATAAAACTGACAACTGGAAATGGCGTTGCCACCATTTTGCTCAGCCGTCCTGATATACGGAATGCATTTAATGAAATAATGATTGCTGAAGTTACCGATGCATTTCAGGTAACCGGTAAAATGGAGGATATCCGCGTTATTATCCTTAAAGGTGAAGGGAAATCCTTTTGCGCCGGCGCTGATCTCAACTGGATGCGTGATGTTTCCAAATATAGCTTTGAGCAAAATTATGCCGAGAGTTACCGATTGTCCGAATGTTTTTACGCAATCTATTCTTCACCAAAACCAACCATTGCGGTTGTTCATGGCGCGGCAATCGGTGGTGCAAACGGATTGCTGGCAGCCTGCGACATTGCTGTTTGTGAAAATGATACCGTGTTTTCACTCAGTGAAGTAAAAATCGGCATTGTGCCTGCGTGTATTTCTCCTTATTTGATTAAAAGAGTGGGCGAATACGGTGCCCGGGAACTGATGCTAACCGGCAGGCGAATTAACGGACAGGAAGCCGAAAACTATAAACTTGTGAACAAATCATTGCCATCAGATCAGGTTGACGAGTATATTAACCAGATGGTTCAAATGCTGCAAACAAGTGGACCGGCTGCCATCACACATTGTAAAAAACTGATTGATAAGGTGGTGAATCATATTGATCTGAACGAAGCATTAACTTACACTGCCAAAATGATTGCTGAAATACGAGCTTCTGATGAAGGGCAGGAAGGAATGGCAGCGTTTTTGGAAAAACGAAAACCCAGGTGGGTTAAATAGAAATGCGGATTGCGGATTGCGGATTGGGGATTGGGGATTTCTGATTGAGTTTATTTTAGAATTTAACAATTTAAAGATTTATAGAGTAACCATGTTTTGTAAAAGAACCATTTCCTACTACCAATTAAAAAATAAAATTATTTTGATATGGATAAATACGAAATTCAGAAACGAGCTATGAGAATGGCATTGGAAGTAATAAAACTTACAAAAGTGTTTCCACTTAGCCAGGAAAGTAAAGTAATCACTTACCAGATCATCAAATCATCTACTTCAACTGCAGCAAATTATCGATCTGCCGGCAGAGCCAGATCAACAAAAGATTTTATTTCAAAACTTGGAATTGCAGAAGAAGAATGTGATGAAACAATCTTCTGGCTTGAGATGATATTGGAAGCTCAATTAGCAGCACCCGATCAAATAAGCCCTATCAAACAAGAAGCTTCTGAAATCCTTGCTATCATTGTGGCATCAATAAAAACTGCTAAAAAGAATCTCAGTAAATGATTTCAGATATCGGATATTGGATTTCGTAACGTAGCTAGATATACAATATGCAGTAATTTAAATTTGTAAATCTTACATCTCAAATCCGAAGTTGCACATCCGACATTCAACATCCCAATTCCGAAATTACATATCCGAAATCTGACATTCAAAATCCCAAATTTTATATGATCAAGAAATTATTAATAGCAAACAGAGGTGAAATTGCCGTTCGAATAATCCGAACCGCCCGAAAAATGGGTATTCGCACAGTAGCAATATATTCTGAAATAGATAAAAACAGTCTGCACCATAGTTTTGCAGATGAGTCGTATTGCATTGGCAAATCAGAGTTGTCGGAAACATATCTTAATATCCCGGCTATCATTCAAATTGCCAAAAGGAGTCACTGTGATGCACTGCATCCGGGTTATGGTTTTCTGGCTGAAAACCCCGCGCTGGTAAAGGCTTGCAACGAAGCAGGAATTATTTTTGTCGGGCCGGAGGCTAATGTGATGCAGGTGATGGGCAACAAAATAGAAGCCCGTAATTTTGTTTCATCCACTGGTGTTCCGGTTACAAAAGGCTTATCGGGTAATGCCACTGAAATCCTTAATCGAGTTTATGAAATCGGGTTTCCGGTATTGGTTAAAGCTGCCGGAGGCGGAGGTGGCAAAGGAATGCGGATTGTAAATAAAAAGCAAGACCTGGCAGAAGCTCTTGAAACCGCATCGCGCGAAGCAACCAACTATTTTGCCAATGGTACCGTATATATCGAAAAATACCTGGAAGAACCGCGGCATATAGAATTTCAGATACTTGGCGATAATTTCGGAAATGTGGTTCATCTGTTCGAACGGGAATGTACCATACAGCGTCGTTATCAGAAAATTATTGAAGAAGCTCCTTCGCCCACACTTACACCCGAATTGCGCTCCCGCATGGGCGAAGCAGCGGTGGCAATCGGGAAAGCGATTAACTATACAAGTGCCGGCACCATTGAGTTCCTGGTGGATAAGGAACTGAATTTTTATTTCCTCGAAATGAATACCCGCATACAGGTTGAACATCCGGTGACTGAACTTACAACGGGAATCGATATTGTTGAGGAACAGCTTTTTATTGCCTCCGGCAAAAAACTCAGGCTAAACCAAAACAACCTTCAACAAACCGGACATGCTATTGAATGCCGGATTTATGCCGAAGATCCGGCTACTGATTTTTTACCATCACCAGGAAATCTTTCTCTTTATCAAAAGCCTGCTGGTGATTTCATTAGAGTGGACGATTCCATGAATGAGCCTTACCAGGTAAGCAGCTTTTTTGACCCGATGATTGCCAAATTGATCACACATGGAAAAAGCAGGGAGGAAGCCAGGATTCATATGATTGATGCCTTGCAGAATTATGGTCTTCACGGTATTAAAAACAACATCAGTTATTTGTCAGCAATCTTACAAAACAGCAATTATATAAACAATACTATTTCAACCCGGTTTTGTTCCGAACATACCGCTGCATTGTTGGTGAATATTTCAACTGAGCGTAAACTGATTCCTGAATTTCTGCCAGTTGCGGTAGCGATTATCTGTAATTCAACAAACAATAATAAATCAAAAGCTGACACCGGAATTTCAAACATTTGGAACAGGATCGGGTATTGGCGAATTATGATGCAGCCGGAAATTGAAATGGAAGGGAAAACCTATCGGTGCATTCTTCATGATCTGAAACCGAATCATCTTACAGCTGAAATTGAGGGTAAAAAAATTCACATTCGTTTTGAAGAATCAAAATGTAATCAAAAATTAGAAATTCAGATTGATGATGAATCTTACACGGTTTTTGTTTCTCATCCTGAACCCGGGAAAACGATAGTAGGTTACAATACTCACATATTTGAAGCAGTGCGTAAGGACATTCTTCCGGCACAATCCGATTTTAACACACTGTCCACCGCTATTAGCGAAAGTGGCAGTAATATCACTTCACCCATGCCCGGGAAAG
>CAJDUB010000032.1_pt2 | contig 13378 bp, 10 predicted proteins | sample 7390251 | NCBI WGS metagenome assembly CAJDUB01 (sample SAMEA7055665, study PRJEB34461) | soil metagenome | biome: terrestrial ecosystem; feature: Peninsula; material: soil | place: Antarctica | collected 2016
CCAATGCCAATAGAACCTTCTTCCAGAACCCCATCTACAACAGATACGTCAAAAGATGCTGCAAGAAGAGGAGTATGACTGGAACCACTCCAGGCTGAGTAATAATTTCCACCAAGGCCTATACCCAAATTAAGGACCTTAGTACCTTTGTCAAAAGTCTGAGCATTTGTAATAAGGAATCCAAATGCAAACAGTGTTGCAAATAGTAAAACTTTAATTTTCATAGTTTTTAGTTTTTGGTTAATATTTAATGATAGATATAACAAAGATAAGAAGGAAAAGTTTGAATTGTTTAGTTAAAGCATAAAATACATAAAAAAAAAATAAACAGTGCTCTGTTAATTATTAAAAACAAAATCCCCTGAAAAGTGGATATCAGAGCATTTTTACTCAAAATAACATGTGTTCAAACAGTACAATCTAATACAGAATAATCCAAAAAATAAATTTATATAGATATTAATATTCTGAATATCTTACAATATCCGAAGCAGGAATTGAACTGCCCCGATTTTTTCGCAAAATAATACAATGCCTTTATGGTACTGTATTTTATCCTTCTGAAATAATATTATACACCGAATCCCTTTCGGCCGGAACACGTCCGGCTTTGAGTATGAGTTGCTTGATTTCGTCGCTGCTAAGCGAAGGGTTTTCACCTGCACCTGCCAGGGAATAAATTTTTGTTGAATCATTTATTGTTCCGTCCAGATCATCAACACCAAAGGCCAGCGATAAAGCTGCCATCTCCTGCCCTATCATCGGCCAATAGGCCTTCAGATGGGCTATATTATCAAGGTAAATGCGCGAAACAGCAAAATTACGGAGATCTTCAATAAGTGAGACTTCTCCTACATGCGACATAAAGTTGTTTTTACTCTTGAATTTTAATGGAATATAGGCATTAAAACCACCTGTACGGTCCTGTAATTGCCTGAGCAATTCCATATGATGAATCCGATGTTCAAATTTTTCGATATGTCCGTAAAGGATAGTTGCATTAGTAGGAATACCAAGCTTATGGGCTGTTTCGTGTATCTCAATCCAGGCTTGGGTTGAAGATTTTTTTCCGCAAATCTGTTCCCTTATAGCATCGTCAAATATTTCGGCACCACCACCAGGTAATGAATTCAGCCCGGCATCTTTGAGCAGCTGGAGTCCTTCAGTAAAGCTTAAACCAGCCCGCTGAGCCATATATTCAATCTCAATGGCAGTATATGCTTTAATATGTAAGGTAGGCCTGGCCTGATGAACACGCTTAATTAAGTCAGCATAATAATAAATATCGCGGCCCGGATGAACAGCGCCCACAATATGAACTTCGGTAATATTATCACCAAGAGAAACAACTGTATTTACCATTTCATCAATAGTAAGCTCCCACGATTCTTTACTCTGATGGTGCGAATAGGAACAGAACTTGCAATCATACACACAGATATTGGTAGGTTCGATATGTACATTGCGGTTATAAAAAACGTAATCACCCACAGTCCGTTTTCTTACCTGGTCAGCTAATAATGCAAGTAATGATGTATCCGCTTCGCGATAGAGCAATATGCCTTCTTCGGGAGTAATACGAGTTGAAGAGAGAACTTTTAGTGCTATTTCCTTTATCTGGCTTTCAATTGCCGATGATTTTATAATTTCTGAGATCATTTATTTATTTTTTGGACTTTTCTATCTATTTATGAAATAGGGGTTGGGAGTTAGAGGTTAGAAGTTAAATCAGTGGTAATTTAATTATCTTTCAGCGGTTATTCAATTTTAGATTTGGGGGGATTTGGTCCCGATAGTTTCCAGTGTCAGACACCCTATGGGTGTACAGACACTTTAAACTTTTAACTTTTAACTTTTTTTCAGAACCCATCTGCCCTTTGGGCATCTCCCCGTAGGGGAGAACCCTCCATGGTGGTTGTCTTTTCACTTTCCTTTTTCCATTTTCTATTTTTCAGTGTCAGACACCCTATGGGTGTACAGACACTTTTAACTTCCTTCCTAATGAACCACGACTACTTTATGAGTTTGAACCTGGTTTCCCTGTATAATCCGGATAATAAACACATTGCCATAATCAGGCAAATTTAAAGTGTAAATGGCCGATGCTGACCCAGAGTAAGTATAGCGTTGAGCCATTTTCCCGATGGCATCAAACACTTCGAGCGTTATTTCATTGGTATTATTTATATCTGACAAAACGCTCACTGAACCTTTACTGGGATTGGGCGATACAACTGATCTTACATCAATAAAACCTTCTTTAACAATTGAATCTGCATTGTAATCGTTACTCACTACAAGTTTTACATTCATTAACCCAAAGCGCTCAAACTGAATTCCGTAGGGATCTTGTAAAGTTGATTCAGATGGCGTACCATTCTGGAAATACCAATGCCATTTGTTAGGCTTCCCGGCTGAAAAATCCTGAAAATCAACAGTTCCACCTACAGGAACTATGGTTGTATTGGCTGAAAAATCAGCAACGGCCAGGTTATCATTAAACGAACCGGGCATTTTGGTTATTCCGGTATTTAATGAGTCCAGCCAGGGTTTAAGCTGCATATCCCGGGTAGTGCCATTTGAGACCCATGAATAAGATACTTTTCCGAACAAATCTTCCCCATCCGGATTGGTGCAGGAACTCTGACCTCCGGTAAGTGTTCCAATTACCAGTCCTTCATTATCAAACAGAGGTGCGCCGGAAGATCCGCCTTCGGTAACGCCCCATCCATTGGCTGTTTGTGAAAAACGCACTGACCAGTGTGTGTCGGGAGTTGGACCCCAGGAACCTGATCCCAGTAATGAAGTGTAGGTTGATATTTTTTTAACATCCCCGTCGGGATGATGTATACAAACTCCCGATGATGAACTTCCGCTTCCGGCATCCCAACCACAGTAGTATGCATTGTACTGCGCAGGAATATCATTTATAATTCTTAATAAAAGAAAATCGGAGCCTATTTCCGATGGAGTTTCTGAGATTGCCAGTTTACGGGCACCAACAATAGTCAAATCAGGGGTTTCCGAAGCTGTACACCCGGAATATTCATAATTAAAATAAAATATCCACAAGCCATAATCAGAATCAGAGGTAACGCCACCACTGAAATCTTTGCTGCAGTGAGCTGCTGAAAGCAGAAATCCGGTAAAATCCTGGGCAGTGTTATTCATAAGTGTTCCTGTACAATAGAAATACTTTGCTGCTACCTTTGTAAGGATTTTCACAACACCCTGCTTTTGATTCTGCCAGTTATCACCTTCGGAACAATTCACATTTACTTCACATGATCCGGATGAAGCGGATTTGATATTTGCATTACTCAGAGATTCAAAACCACGATAAATATATACCAAACCAGAGATATCAATAACGGCTTGTTCTTTTACCTGCGGAGGCTCATAATATTCCAAAACAACAGCATCGCCCGAAACAGGACGGGTTGTAAATTTCTGGTAGTAGGGAACCTCATCCGAGGTGAAAGCACCAAGCACATTTTTATGATCGGGAGTATAAATGAAAATATCAGCACCGGCCGGCAATCGCAACTCATTATAATTTAGTCCAATAGCCTGAGCCCCATTACAGCTAAGAGTTACGCGCCATATACGTCCGCCGCCTGGAATATAATCCCATTGACCGTAGTTAGAAGCCGAAATTGCGATTGGAATTTCTATACCTATGCGGTATGACTTTTCGAGCCGGGCATCTTCATCATCTTCCTGCTGAATCGAATGCATATCAGGAGCTGCTATTTCAACAACCTTTGCCTGCGATTTTTGAGTAAGTTGTAACTGGAAACTTCTTGGTGTGCCACCTCTTTCAATCTGGGCATAAGCGGAAAAAGTAACTGATCCAACAATAAGTATTACAAAAAGGACAAGAAAATATCTCAATTCAGCTGTATTTTGAAATTTACGCAAAAGTACTTAAAAAACTAATGAACAAGGATAATCAGATGCCAGTTCAAAATTTAAGGTTATAGTTTTTACAACTACAAAACCTGATGAATTATGTGAATCAGAAAACTATATCAAAAATCAGAAGCAAATATCTGAGATGGCAGTTGGGGTATGATGCCAGCATCAACAGCGAACTCAAACATTTGGTTAACTGCTTTCCGCCCGGTTAATCCGAGACTTGCCGAATACTCGTTTACATAAAGGTCAATATGTTTTTGCATTACAGTTGTATCCATTTCACGGGCGTTGTACTGAATAAATTCATTCAATTCACCTTTATGTAAATTCGCATATTCAACGCTTTTTTTTATACAACGGTTAACTTTGGCAATCACATCCTGTCCGAGGCGGTTGTGAGCTGCAATTCCACCTAAAGGAACGGGAGAGCCTGTTAGATTTTCCCAATACTCACCCAGATCTATCAGTTTATGAAGTCCTTTTAACTGGTATGTAAACCGACTTTCGTGAATAATCACACCGGCATCCACGTCGCCTGAAAGAATTGCGTCTTCGATATCCGAAAATAAAAGCTCTTTCTTTTGAACAGTTTCCTTCATTGCCAACGAAAAAAGCAAGTTTGCAGTGGTATAAATTCCCGGAATTGCAACTGTTTTTCCTTTCAGTTCCTCGAAATGTATAAGTTGTTTACTTATGACAAGCGGTCCGGCACCAAAACCAAGTGCTGCACCTGAATCGAGTAAAAGATAGCGACCAGCCAGATGAAGAAATGCATGAAAACTAAGCTTGGTAACATCAGGTATTTCAGCAAAAGCCTGCCCATTCAATTTCTCCACATCAGCCATAAAATATTCAAATTCCAAACCTTCAGTATCCACCTTTTGATGAACCATGGCATCGAAAATATAAGTATCGTTGGGACAGGGGGAGAAGCCGAGGGTTAGTTTCATTTTTGAGGATGGTTGAGGATTGGGTTATAAGAGAGTTTGAGAGGAGCGATTGGTCAGGCAGTTGTTGAGGAGTGAGTTTTATGAGTGGTATGGAGGATGGAGTAGTCAGGCAATGGTCATTCAGTTGCCAATCAATTGTTTATCAGAAGCTTAGACTACTTCATTATTCATTATTATTATTCATTATTCATTATTCATTATTCATTTAAAAGATCCAACAGGAAATGGTTGAGATTTTTAACTGCCAGCGGGATATTCCATTTTGAAACATCACGATCCTCAATAAAGTTGGAAACACTCCTTACCTGGATATACCTGACTTTATTTATTTTACACGAATACATAAATGCAGCGCCTTCCATGGATTCAATATCTGCCGGATGCCGCTGTAAAAAGATTTTTATACTCTGGTTGTTACCATGCACAGTATTTACGGTTACACCTGTTGCAATGAGCAGTCCTTTAATGAGAACACTATTAAAAACTGAATCATTTATCAATTTTCCACCTGCAAATGGAAATTCATCCTGATCGATGAGGTTTAGATCAATAATTGAAAGAAAATGCTCACCATCCTCGGCACCTGTTTCGGGAAGGCAATCAGTTTTTACATGCAGCACTTTACCTATAGGAATAGTATGGTTAAAGCTTCCGCAGATGCCGGCATTAATAACCGCCTCATATTTATTTCTGGCAAGTATACTGCTTGTAAATACAGCAGTTGGCACCATTCCAACTCCGGTAATCAATATATCTATCTGAAAATGCCTGTACTTATAACGGGTAAGACGATTACTCAATATCCTGCCTTTTCCAAGTTCGGGTAACAATTGTTTAATTTCGAGTGATGTGGCTGAGACAATAAGGAGCCTCAAAGTTGAAGTTCTGTTTAACATTTTCGGATTTTATTTGAAACCCAACAATGTAACACACTTTTTAAAGATATCCGTATTATCCTGAACTCCGGTAAATATTTCGGACCCTGGACCATAAGCAAAGACCGGAACCATGGTAGCTGTATGATCCTTGCTTAGGAAAGCGCCCTTTACATCGCCGGTTGAAATACTTCCGCCGGTAATGCCAAATCCACCGGTTTCGTGATCAGCCGTAACAATTATAAGCGTTTCTCCATTTTTTTTAGCAAATTCAAGGGCTTCACCCACTGCATTGTCGAAATCAACCATTTCATCAACAATATAAGAACCATCATTATCATGTCCTCCCCAGTCAATCTGCGAACCTTCGATCATAATAAAGAAACCATTTTCGTTTCTGGCCAATATCTGAAGCGCCATAATAGTAGCATCAGGCAGCATATTCCCACGACCTTTCGACATGGGCGGCATATGCTCAGCAGCCAGTAAAGCAGCCAGGCGATTTGTCGATTTCACATTAACATCTTTCAGGTTGCGGGTTACAAAATAACCGCGGGCTTTCAAGCTATCAATGAGGTTGAGGCTATCAGCTCTTTGTGCAAAGTTATTGTATCCACCTCCGATAAAAACATCTATATCGGTGCGCAGAAAATCGAACGCAATATCCGCGTATTTCGACCGGTCGCTGGTATGTGCAATAAATGAGGCCGGCGTGGCATGTGTGATGGCTGAGGTGGAAACCAGACCTGTGGAAAGGCCTCTTTTTTCAGCCATTTCGAGGATGGTTTCTACAGGCTTCCCATTGGCATCAACACCTATGCTTCCGTTGTTGGTTTTAACCCCGGCAGACAAGGCTGTACCTCCTGCGCCTGAATCGGTAATATAGTCATCATCCGAAAACGTGACCGAAAAACCACTTACCGGCATGGATGTAATATTCATTTTACCTTTTTTGGAAGTATAACCTGCATAAACCTGGGAAGTTCCCATGCCATCGCCAATTAACAGGATGATATTTTTTGGAGGTTTAGATGTGGATTTTTTCTTTTTTTCTCCGGGGTTCTCCGCAAAAAGAACAGGAACAAGCAAGGTTATCAGGAAAATGCTGACGATTATTTTTTTCATTATTTAAGTTTAAGGACTACAAAAGTACAAAACGGTTTATAACAATACCTGCAAAAATAAACCGGACAAAATTCTGAAACTTTGTCCGGCATAAAAATCAATAAAGCTTAATCGAAACAGTATTATTTCTGGATATTCGGCAATTGAAGCCCATATCCTTTTTTCTTGTCTTCTGCTTTAAGCAGGAAAGCAAACAGTAACGCCAATACACCAAAAGATGTAAAAATCAGCATGGGTATGGTATAATCGTACGAAGTAATCACTTTACCTGCGACTTCCCTGGTTCCGGTTATACAATATTTATCAAGCACCCAGCCAATAAGTAAAGGAACGAGCATGAGTCCGATGTTTTGCACCCAGAAAATAAGAGCGAATGCTGTTCCCAACTGACGTTCAGGGATGATTTTAGGTACTGAAGGCCACATGGCTGAAGGAACAAGTGAGAAGCCTATCCCAAGTAGGATTACATTGAAGATGGCAAAAATATAATTATTAAAAAGTGCTATCGAGAAAAGTAAATGAACCACAATGATAATTACTGCTCCTATAATCATAATGGTAGCGCCTTTGCCTTTTTTATCATATATACCTCCAAACAACGGGGTAAGCAAAATAGTGCCAAATGGGAGTAAGCCCGGAATTGCTCCTGCCCAATATGGATCCACACCAAATTTGTTGACCATAAGATCGGTGGCATATTTCAGGAAAGGGAAAACAGAGGAATAGAACAAAACACACAAAATGGCAATATACCACCAGCCTTTATTCTTTACGATAAAAAGAATATCACCTAGTTTAAAATCTTCTTCAGCAACTGCTTCCCTACCAACGTTATCGGCAGCTACGGAAGCATCCAGTTTTTTATCCTCGAAGGTATAAATGAAAAATGCTATTAAACCAACACAAAGCATAATTAAACCGATGAGTATAGGGGCGGAAACATGTCCAAAATACAAGGCTACCGGCAATGAAGTTGATATGGCAAGAGCTGTTCCCAACCGGGCAATGGATATCTGCAGTCCCATTGCCAACGCCATTTCGTGACCTTTAAACCACTTAACGATAATTTTCGACACCGTTATACCGGCAACTTCAACCCCAACTCCAAAAATGGCAAATCCAAATGCTGCTGCCATAACCTGACCTTTCCAGCCTAAAATTATCATACCATCCAGTGAATGGGTAGAAACAGCCCAGTATTTAATTGCTGCGCCTACAACCATAATAGAAGCCGCCATAACTCCTGTAAAACGGACACCCATTTTATCAAGAATAATTCCGCCGATAATCAGAAAGAGCAGAACAACATTAAACCAGCCATACGCTGAAGTAAAAAATCCATATTCAGTGCTCGTCCAGGTGAGTTCGTTGTTCAGCAGACCCTTGAGCGGTGCCATTGAATCAGTCATGTAATAGCCGGCAAACATGGTAAAAGATACAATAAGCAGCGCAGTCCAGCGTGCAGCCTTGGAATCTCGTAAAGTTTCTCTAATGCGTTCTGTCATTTTTGAGGTTTTATTATTAGTGTTGGGGTGAATTTATTTTATTGCGTGCAAAAATCGACTTTTTCCGTGAATATCAAAAAAAATATTTACATCCTTAAATCCCTGGCTTTCAGTAAGCTCTTTTAACTCATCGGCATACATCTCATTAATTTCGAACCAAAGACTCCCTTTTTTACGAAGTTTGATTTTTGAGAGAGCGATAATCTCCCTGTAAAATATCAGCGGATCATCATCAGAAACAAACAATGCTGTATGCGGCTCATGATCAAGTACATTAGGTTGCATCAACTTTTTTTCATCGTTTGTTACATAAGGAGGATTACTTACAATCAGATCGAACTGCGGCAGCGCATTCCAATTATCCTTATCGAGAATATCAGTTTTTATAAAATTAATCTCCACTCCATTTTTTGCAGCATTTTCAACAGCTACTTTAAGAGCATTCTCTGATATATCAACCGCAGTAACAGTTGATCCAGGCAGATAGCGTTTTAAAGAAATGGATATACATCCACTCCCGGTGCCGATATCAAGGATATGCAGTTTATCATGCACTTCTTTTCCTGAAAAGGTTTCTAATATCATGCTAACCATTTCTTCTGTTTCGGGGCGAGGAATCAGAACGCATGAATTAACAATGAACTCCATATCCATGAAATATGCTTTACCAAGAACATATTGTATTGGAATATTCTCCAATAATTTAACAACAGAATCTTCGATTAAAACAATTTTATCCTTATCAACCACAGATGTACCGGACAATACTCTTTGTGTTGGCGATAAATTCAAATAATGTTCAAATAGCCTGTCGGCCATAGCACGGGCTTCCTCAGCTCCAAATCTGACCTTCAACCGCTGCAGAGCATTTTTATGCAGGATTTGAATAGAAACGGCCATCTGTTATAGTTTGTGTAACATTTTGTAAGGCAAAGATATTCCTATTTAAAAACATCCAATAAATATTTTTCTGTCGAGGTTTTAAACTCAAGAGGCAAATTCACTATTTTTGATAAAAAAAAATTAAAAGCATATTCTCTATGAAGAAACTTCTTTACTTCTCACTTTTTGTTCTGTTGGTAAGCACTAAAACCAGCGCCCAGGAATCTCTACCATTTGCTTCGAGTAATTATGCCGGAATTACAGGTGTACATTTACAGCCTGCTTCGATAGTTGACAGCCGATATAAGTTTGACCTGGCATTATTTTCAACAGATTTCAGTTTTCATAATTCCTTTTATGGAATAGACCCTTATGTTCTTACGCATCCTAATTTAATGAAGGACCTCGATTTTAAAGGGCCTTATATTACACGAAATACGGATGGGGCCGATAAAACCGGAATAATTAGTATGAGGCAGGATATTTTCTCATTCATGATAACACTTTCGAAAAAGGATGCTATTGCTTTTACTCCTTCCATCCGATCGATTGTAAATATCGATAATATGACCGAATCGTTGGCTTTACTGGTCGACGGGCTGGATAAGGAAACCGATTTGTATGGAATCAGGCTGAAAAACGAAAATTTAAACATTCAGGCAAATGCGTGGGTTGAATATGGATTTACGTATGCACGCGTGCTTATGGATAGGGAAAAACATTTTCTGAAAGCCGGTACGACAATAAAAATAAACCAGGGTCTGGGATCAACCTATTTTTTCATGAAAGACCTTAATTATGAAGTTAATGACAGTACGATATCACTATATAATTCCTATGTTAATTACGGCACTTCCGATAATCTTAATGAAGATTTCTCGTACCATTTTAATGCCAACCCTGCATTATCATTCGACTTAGGGTTTGTTTACGAATACCGTCCTGACTGGATCAAATACAAATATGATATGGATGGAAAAATGAACATGTGGCGGAGGGACCAGGATAAATATTTTTTGAGAATCGGGTTTACTGCTTCAGACCTGGGAAGTGTTCGCTACAGCAGAAATCCTGACAGCCGGGATTTTAGTGCCAACATTAAAAATCTGGATCCCAACGACCTGAATATTGAGAACTTTGATGATTTCAATAAATTTATTGCTGATTCGTTTAACCTTTCAAATCCATCCGATAAATATAATGTTTCACTTCCGGCAAGCCTGAGTATGCAAGCCGATGTAAGAGTTGCAAATGGATTATATATCAATTTCACTCCGTATGTAGCACTCAACCGTGGAAACGATAAAGTTAACAAAGTACATTATATTTCGTCGTACAGTATTGTGCCAAGGTTTGATAAAAAATGGTACGGGATTTCAGTTCCTGTTCAATATAATGCTTTCAAGCAATGGAATGTTGGATTAGGATTAAGGCTTGGGCCATTGTGGATAGGGGCAAATGATATTTTCTCCATATTTGCTTCATCCAAAAGCAGGTATGGAACAGCAGCATCGGCAGTGCTGAAGTTTCCTGTTTTTTATGGTCGCCCGCACGATCGCGACAATGATAAAGTCTCCGACAAAAGAGATCATTGTCCTAAAGTTGCCGGTTTGTTCGAACTGGATGGTTGCCCTGATGCAGATATGGACGGTGTAACCGACGAAAAAGACAAATGCCCGTATGTTGCCGGTTTAAAGGAATTTGATGGCTGTCCGGATACCGATGGCGACGGCATTATTGATCAGAACGACTTATGTCCAAAGGATAAAGGGCTACCACAATTTAATGGTTGCCCCGATAGCGATGGCGATAGTATAATTGACCAGAATGATTTGTGCCCGATGAATGCAGGCCCAAAGAGCATGAACGGATGTCCGGATCAGGATAACGACGGTGTTGCTGATAAAGACGATAATTGTCCGACTGTTGCCGGCACCCGCGAGAATAAAGGTTGTCCATATATTGATAGTGATGGCGACGGCATTATTGACGAGGCCGACAATTGCCCTGGCACAAAGGGACCAATTGAAAATCATGGATGTCCATACCTGGATAGTGATAAAGATAGTATTCCGGATAAAGACGACGATTGCCCGAGTATTCCAGGCCTAATAGTATTCAGAGGCTGTCCGGATACAGATGGTGACGGAATTTCGGATAAATATGATCTTTGCCCGACTATACCGGGAATTGCACAAAACAACGGTTGCCCGGAAATAAAAAAAGAAGAGCAGGAAATCATTAAAAAAGCTTTTGATAATCTCGAATTTGAAAGCGGCAAATCCATTATAAAAAAGGCATCATTGGAATCACTCGATGGTTTAGCCGATGTGCTTAAAAAACGAAGTGAATTTAAACTTTCGCTTTCGGGGCATACTGATAATGTTGGCAAACCAGCATCAAATCTGAATTTGTCGAAAACCCGGACTTTGGCAGTACGCGATTATCTTGTAAAAAAAGGAGTTGAACCTGAACGTATAAAAACAGAATGGTTCGGACAAACCCTCCCAATTGCTGAGAATACAACCGCTGAAGGTCGCCAGAAAAACAGGCGGGTGGAGATGAAGATTGTTTTTGAGTAAGGTAAGGCGTAAGGTGTAAGGAGTAGCAAGTAGCTACTTCATCTTTCCTGATTTTGGTTTTCAACTAATAATAGCATTGTACAAGGTAAATTTCAAGGCGTATGAAAACGAGCGAGTCTATAAATCTTTTCCTGGAGCAACCTCAGATTGCGGTAGTCGGAGTGTCGCGGAATAAAAACAAATTCGGCAACGCAGTGTATCGTAGCCTGAAAAAAAAAGGAATCAACGTACTTCCTGTTAATCCGCATTTAACTGATTTCGATGGTGATAAATGTTTCAGCAGTATCGAAACAATTCCACCTGATGTAAAAGCACTTTTTGTGAATACGCCACCGGAGAAAACTATTAAAATAGTGGAAAGTGCATTGAAAAAAGGAATTCAGCATTTTTGGCTTCAACAAGGTTCAACAGATGATGCGGTAATGAAATATCTTGATGGAAAAGATATCAACTATATTACCGGTCGTTGTATCATGATGTTTGCCCAACCGAAAGGATTTCATCGATTTCACAGATTTCTTTCGAAAATCACGGGGAATTTACCCGAGTAAGCAAAAAAAGGTTTCTGGTTTCAGGTTTCAGGTTCCAAGTCCCAAAACTCAAATTCCAAAACCGATATTCTCAAGTAGTATGCTTATCATCTTCCCTTGGAATTTGGAATTTGAATCTTGTGACTTTGATTTAAAAGGGTGCAAAAAATTAACTTATTACTGGCATAGAGCCAACATCATGAAGCATACAACCAATACTCCTGATAACAACTGCCTTTTCTGCCGGAAAGAGATTATTGAAAAGTCGTTTTATTCAACCAAGCGATTCAACGCAATTTATAATATTGCCCCAATTTTGCCGGGTCATTCGCTTATAATTCCCAATAAACATTATGAGTCGCTGTTTGAGTTAACGGATGAAGAACTTGGCGAAATGATGGTATTTGCCAGAAAAATCACAACTGTTTTAAAAACAGTTTTCGGTTGCGATGGCTTCGACTGGACATTACAGGATGGAGTATCGGCAGGTCAAACCATACCACACCTCCACCTGCATATCATACCCCGAAAGCCTTTCGATATGCCGGAAAGCAATGAATGGTACAGCAAAATTCCGGTAAATGAAGTGCAATTGCTTGACAGTGAACATCGTGCACGACTCAGCGATGATGAGTATAATGCTATTACTCAAAAACTGAAGAAAGCGTCTAAAACATTGAAATAAGATTATTTGCAGTATACTTCTTTATCAGCATCAGACCTGAATTGAAGAAATCTGAATTCGGCAATTCCGCAAAGTCACCGGCATTAATTTTTTAAAACTTCAGTTCAAATCCCAAATTAACCGCTGTATCCAGGTTTTTCAATATAGTGGGTGGTTTGCTATCGTAACGTGCGGTAACGGATGTAATCAACCTCAAATGTTCAGTAACGGTAAATATGAGTTTTAAGTCATTTAAAAGCCTGTAATCACTGAAATCCTTTAAATATGGCTGGTAATAAATAACATTATTAATCTGTATGTTTTTAGCAGCTATCCAATTCAGGTTG